>Ga0070741_10000804_pt1 | contig 104964 bp, 110 predicted proteins | sample Coa_R1_4_FD_66440 | JGI IMG/M metagenome (GOLD analysis project Ga0070741, IMG submission 66440) | Surface soil microbial communities from Centralia Pennsylvania, which are recovering from an underground coalmine fire - Coalmine... | ecosystem: Environmental > Terrestrial > Soil >...
AAACCGCAGGTCTCGTCGAACCCGACATTCCCGCGCGCGATGGGTTACGGCTCGCTTCGCGGGCCCCCGGAGGCAATCACCATTGCTGGCCTCCGCTTGATAACGCCGGGGCCTCCGGCGCCAGGACCTTCGCGACTTGGGCCGCCGAGTGCATCAAGTGTCCGTCAATGAAGAAAACACACCCTTCGCTCGGCCATCGCCACCCGCCCCAACGTCAATCGACGGTGATCAAACGTCCCTTGGTAGCAAGGACGGGATAAATATCGTTATAGGCGTGCGCCGTGCCCGAAAAAAGAGGCCGCGCGAATTTTTCGCAGTTGCCAACACGTTGCCAACAGCATGCTCACGCTTTCCACAGTGCCCCGCTTTGGGACCTCGTCCTTGTAAGTCGAATAGCGCCGGATCGGCTGAGGAGCGCACGAAGTGCGCGTCTCGAAGGACGGCCGCGAGTCCTCGGCCTCATGGTTCGAGACGCATTGCTTCGCAATGCTCCTCGCCATGAGGAGAAAAGGTAGGGCGCACGTGTGCGCCAAAACAGGCACGTCTAACGCCTACGCGCTACGCGCGGATGATTTGATGAAATCGATGAAGGCGCGCAGCGGCGCCGGGACCAGGCGGCGGCCGGGATAATAGAGAAACGGCCCGGAGAAGGACTGCCACCACGGCTCGAGCACCGGCTCGAGCGTGCCGGCGTCGAGATGCGGACGCAGCACGTCCTCGAACGAGCTCATGATGCCGATGCCGGCGATCGCCGCGGCAAGCGAGAGATCGAGGCCTTCGCCGGCGCTCACGATCAGCGGCCCGTTCGGCTCGATGCGGATGAGCTTGCCGGCGCGCTCGAACTCCCACTGCGTGAACGCCCCGCTGCTGAAGCGGCTGCGCAGGCAGGCATGCGCGAGCAGATCGCGCGGATGCTCGGGCCGGCCGTGACGGTCGAGATAAGCCTTCGCCGCGGCGGTGGCGAAACGCTGCACGCGTGGCCCGATCGGCACCGCGATCATATCCTGCTCGAGCCGCTCGTCGTAGCGGATGCCGGCGTCGCAACCGGCGGTGAGCACGTCGACGAACGTATCCTCGACGGTCACCTCCAGCTTGATGTCCGGATAGGCGGCGAGGAATGCGGGCACGATCTGCGGCAGCACGAGGCGCGCCGCGCTCACCGGCACGTTGAGGCGCAGCGTGCCGGCCGGCCGGTCACGAAACCCGTTGACCACATCGAGCGCGGCATCGACTTCGCGCAGCGCCGGCGCCAGGCGGTCGAGCAAACGCTGACCGGCTTCCGTCGCGGTGACGCTACGCGTCGTGCGGTGCAGGAGCCGCACGCCGAGCTGCGCCTCGAGGCGCGTGACCGCTTCGCTCAGTCCGGAGGCGCTGACGCCGCTGGCGCGGGCGCCTTCGCGGAAACCGCCGGCGCGGGCCACGGCCAGGAAAGCATTGAGATCACTCAAATTATTCTTCATTGTTCGCTATTCCGAACAAGCCGTTCGCATAATGATGGATTAACGTACGCCCGGGCAAGGCGCATCTCTCCCGCGTTCACAACGAGAGGAGATGGCCATGTCGACCAAAAATCTGTCCGACACCTTCACCCTGGGCGATCGCACCGTGCGCCGGCTCGGCTACGGCGCCATGCAGCTCGCCGGTCCCGGCGTGTTCGGTCCGCCAAGAGATCGCGATGCGGCGCTCGCGGTGCTGCGCGAGGCCGTGGCGCGCGGCGTCAATCACATCGACACCAGCGACTTCTATGGCCCGCACGTCACCAACCAGCTGATCCGCGAAGCGCTTTCGCCCTATCCCGACGATCTCGTCATCGTCACCAAGATCGGCGCGCGGCGCGGCGCCGATGGGTCGTGGATTCCGGCGTTTTCGCCCGCGGAGCTGACCCAGGCGGTGCACGACAATCTGCGCAATCTCGGCCGCGACGTGCTCGACGTCGTCAACCTGCGCATCATGAACCGCCAGGGTGACGACCACCGCCGCCCCGCTGAAGGCTCGATCGAGGCGCCGCTCACGGTGCTCGCCGGCCTGCAGCAGCAGGGCCTCCTCCGCCACATCGGGCTGAGCAACGTCACGGCGAAGCAGGTCGCGCAGGGGCGCAGCATCTGCGACATCGTCTGCGTGCAGAACCACTACAATGTAGCGCACCGCGGCGACGACGCACTGATCGACGATCTCGCGCGCGCCGGCATCGCCTATGTGCCGTTCTTCCCGCTCGGCGGCTTCACCCCGCTGCAATCGTCGACGCTCTCGGACATGGCCCGCCGCGTCGAGGCGACGCCGATGCAGGTGGCGCTGGCCTGGCTGCTGCAGCGCGCGCCCAACATTCTGCTGATCCCCGGTACTTCGTCGCCGGCGCATCTGCGGGAGAACCTGGCCGCGGCAGCGCTCGAGCTCCCGGATGCCGTCGTCAAAGAGCTCGACGGCGTGGCGGCCGCCAGCGCGCAGACAGCAGCCTGACGAACAAAGCGAAATCGCGGACCTGCGGCATCCTGGCGCCCCTCAGGTCCGCGACGGTTTGGAACCTGTTATGGTCGAGGCATGAACGCGATGATCCGCTATGTCGGCGCGCTGATGTCCTCGACCAACCGGCGCGTCGACGCGCTGGCGCCGCACAATGTCGCCAAGCTGGTGCTGCCGCTCGCCTTCGCCATGACGTTCGGCGCCGGCTATTTCGTCGGCGAGATGGGCAGCCTCGCCGAGCTGACCGGCATCGAGCCGCGGCAGTCGGTCTACCTCGAACTGACTCACATCCGCGACGAGATCAGCGAGCCCGACGCACGGCTCACCGATTACGAGGCGGAGGCGCGGCATCTGCACGCGGCGGCGACGAAATACGCCACGCGCATCAAGTACCGGGATCAGTTCACGCTGCGCAAGAAGCGCCGCACCTGCCTGTTCGACGCCGTGGCCGATCTCGACGGCTCGATCGGCTCCTGGCGCAACCTGAATGCCTGCGGCAAGGACACGCAGTGTGTGGCGCAGACGCAGCCAGTGCTGAGCAAGACGAAGCAGACTGCGCTCAACAAGATCGGCGAGTGCGTGACGCTGTTCGAGCGCAAGCAGGAGTAGCGACGCGCGGGTCTGCCGCGGCTATCACCTGGCGGGCGGCGCTGTTGTCGCAGCCTGCGCCTGGCGCTCGATGGCCTGGGTCGCCGCGAGCTGCACACTCTCCGCAGACGCGAGCCCCGGACGCAGCACCAGCGCGCGAGCGGCATCGTCGCGCGCGGCGAGCGTCCATCCCAGCCGCAGCTTGGCCACGGCACGCACGACATAGAGATTGGCGTCGAGGGGAGCGTAACGCAGCGCATCGGTCACGTCGTAAAGCGCCTTTTCGGTGGCGCCGCCGCGGATGCGGGCCATGGCGCGATTGAGCAGCGCCTCGACGTCGGTCCGATCGCGGCGGATCGCCTGCGAGAAGTCGGCGATTGCGGCAGCGGTGTCACCTTGCGCGAGACGCAGCTTGCCGCGCGCGCGGTACGGCGCCGATGCCTTGTCCTCAAGCCGGATCGCCTCGTTGAAGTCGGAGAGCGCCTTGGCGTCGTCACGGCGCGCCGCGTAGACCTTTCCACGGCCGACGAAAAATGGTGCGGAACGGGCATCGATTGTGATCGCCTTGTCATAGTCCCGCAGCGCCGCTGTCTGGTAGCCGAGTTCGCGCATGACCTCGGCGCGATTGAAATAGGCAACGGCGTCGTCCGGCATCAGCGCGATGGCTTTGCCGAAATCCTCCATGGCCTTGCCCCGCGCCTTGGTCGCGGACTCAGCGAAGCCGCGGCCGGTATACGCGTCCGCCTCCTGTGGTGCCTGCGCGATGATCCGGTCGTATTCGCCGATCGCGGCGGTGAAATCGCCTTTCACGCGGTAGGCCAGCGCCAACCGGTAGTGCGCCTTGAGATCGTCGGGCTGCGCCCTGAGGATTTCGGCGTAATCGGCGATGGCGTGCGCGACATCGCCGGCCCCGAGATAGATGTCGGCGCGCCGGTAGAGAAGCTGTACGTTGTTGGCGCGCATCTGCGCGTTCACATCCGCGACCGCGCGGTTCACATCGACCTGCGCCAGCGCGGCGCTCGCATAAATGACCGCGGGGAGAACAAGCGGCGCCCGCAGCAGCCGCCATGGGCGGTGTTGCGGGACAGGCTGTGGCGATCCGGCCGGCATGTCCCGGCGCCTTGCCGGTGCATCGTATGACATCCGCGGGGCACTCATTGCCTTCGAATCTCGCCAAGATCGCCAGAACTCGCGGGATTCTGGCCGGTGGGGGTGGCGGCATTCTGGTCGGTGTTGTTCGGCACGTTATGGTCCTCGCGGGCCAACTCCGCGTCTACGAGTTCTTGGACGGCCGCATCCGTCCCGGTGCCCGCGAGCGTGAACGGCGGGATACTGGAATCGGATGGCTGTTGCGCGACCGGACGGCATTCCTCCGGAAGGTCAGAAACAGTGAGAAGGATTCCGCGCGCCAGCGCGTCGAGCATGTAATTGCAGAAGGCCGTGCTCTCACTCGGCCGCGGCGGTGGCGGGTCGTCATGGGTTGTCTGCGGCGGCGGATTGGTCTGCACGGTCTGCGGCGGCGGCGGGATGTAGGGCACGGCGGGCGGCGGATCGCAGCGCGCGGGATTGATCTGGCACACGATCCTCTTGCGCAAGCCAGGGCCGGCCTGCTTGCAGTAGGCAATCTCGGCACTCGTCCATGTCGGCGGCGACGGCGGCTGGATAGTGGGGCAGCGGATCGGCGGCTGGTGGAAGATCGCGTCGTGCCAGGCATTCTTGAACTTGCGCGCGGCGCAGGTGGCGAGCTCGCTTCCGCTGCTGCGGTCAGGCCCGGCATAGCAGTAGAGTCCGATGTCGGTCACCATGAGCACGGCGGCACCGAAATTCTCATCCTTCATGGCGCATTTCATATACTCGTCGTCGTCGTCCAATTTGTCGTCGCAGAGATGCGTGTAGCCCACGCCCTCCCGCGGCATGTTGCTCATGTCCCAGCCGGAGTCGCACAGGTTCAGCGGCGGCAGCGGCTGATCGCTGCCGTGCTCCTGCGGCGAGCGCGCGCACAGTAAATCCGTCGGCGTCATCGACTTCGTCCGCGGCCGTTTGCGATTGGGCTTGCCCGGCGCCTCAGGCGCGGCGACGAGTCCCGTGAGGTCGATCGCCGGCACGCCGTCCTGGCCGCCGCCGGATCGCGGCCCGCCACCCCCGGATGGCGACCCGCCGCCGCCCGATGACGGGCATGGATGATAAAATGTCAGGGGCTTACCCTGGATGGGCGACAGATTGAGATTGCAATCGCCACCCCCGCTGCTCGAGCCGCTGCTGCCGCGCTGGAAGATGGCCGACTCCTCGCCGCGCCGCGCCATCGCCACTTGCTGTGGACTCTCTGACGCCCCGCCCACGCCTGGATGACTAGCCGTCGGCACCGGCACCGTCGGTGGCACCGGCAACGGATGATTTGTGCCCGCGCCATGTGCGCCGGTCGGCAACGGCGAACCTCTCGCACCCGAGGCGGACGACGGCGAACTTGCTGGCGCCGGCGTCGCGGCGGGACCGGTCGGCGCCGAGGCAAGTCGCGGCGAACCCGGTTCTTGCGCCGGCCCGTGCGAGGGCGCGTGCGCGGGAAGCACGGGCTCGGTCGAAGCCAGCGTCGCCGGCGCAGGGCCGTTGCGCGTGAACGTGCAGCAGCTTCCGCTGAGCGTGCGACCGTCGGCCGAAAGGCTGTAGCTGATCGTGATGCCGTTGACCGACATCGTCGCAGTATTGCCGCGGCAGGTCCACGTCCCCGTCGGTGTGCACATCGGACAAGTCGCGTGGGTGAGGCCGTTGGACAAAAGCTGTCCCGGATAGGTCTGCCCGGTGGCGTTGACGCGCACCGTCCACGAACCGACGAATTTGCGTGCGCAGCTTGCCGGCGGCCGGCCATGCGGGGGCGTACCACCACCGCCGCCCGCGCCGCCGCTGAAGGCGCCCATGTTCTGCATCACCCCGATGAGCGCGCCAGCGGCACCGACGGCGGCGCCGAAATTGCCGATGCTACCGCCGCTTGAGCTGTAAGTCGTGGTCGAGCGGTAGATGGTGGTGCGGGTCGTCGTCTGGCCGGCGGCAATGGCCGGCGCCAGCGCAATGACGCCAATGAAGGCCAGGGCCTTTCGGTTCATCGATTGTCCCCCCAACCGACAATCCGGCACATGCACTGTGCCGCCAGCAATGCCCAGTTCAACTGGCGCCAGCGTAGCAAAGGACCGCCCGGGCCGAAAAGGACCCTACGATGGCGAGGCGACGTGCTTCTGCTGCGGCACTTCCCGCGCAAAGCGGGTCAGATCGCCGCGATCAGGCAAAAAAGAGGCCGCCCGGCCTCTTCAGTGATTGCAACGCCTACCGGCGTAGAGCCTTTTTATGGGCGCATGATCTTTTCCGACCTGCCTTCGCCCGCCGAAGCTTGGTGCAGCACGCGGGGCCGTGCCACGGGCTTCGCGCAGGGGGAAACCGGTGTCCACTTTTCGGGATCGTGCGCGTCAGGCCGCGACCCGCCGATGCATTGCGGCGCCAGCATAGGCGCCGTGGATCGCGTTCACTGAATTATCGATCGCGGTCCACAATCCGCCGATCTCTTCGCGCGCGACCCGCGCGTCGCTGTCCTGCTCTCCGACGCTCTGCCCTTCCGCGAGCGCCAGCGCGTAAGTGTGCCGGTGCGAGATCTGCCCCGACCACACCGGCGCGAGGCTCGCGAGATAGCGTCGCGCGGTGAGCGCGATTGGTGACTCGGTGCCGAGCCGCCGCGGCGCCACGCCATTGAGCACCACCGCGAACGGCTTGTTCGCAGTGAGCGCAATGGCGATGGTCTCGGTGATGGCGGTAAGGTCGAACACCGACGGCCGCGCCGGAATGACGATCAAGGTCGCGGCGCAGATGATTTCGCTCACCTCTGCCGAGACGAGCGGTGGCGTGTCGACGAGCACCCACTCGACGCCCTCGCGTTCCGCATCCGCGAGGATCTGCGCGAAGTCACGCAGCCCGTTCTTCAGCGGCGGCTCGGGCGTCTTGCGCAGACGATGCCACAGCGTCAGCGATCCTTGCGGATCGGCATCGACCAGAAGACATGAGCGCGACGACCTGTAGCAATAGGTTGCGAGATGCGCCGCCAGCGTACTCTTGCCCGTACCACCCTTGCGGGATGCAAACACGATGACATTCATTGGCTTGCCCCTTGTGGTTCAACGTCATTCGTACGCAACCCATTGAGGCTAGGTGATTCGCCCGCCTGCAGGCGTTAACGGCTCGGCGAAACTGCGCATCGTGCGTCGTTGCGCTCAAACAACAATCTGCGTTGCGCAACCTGATGCGGCGGGGTGCAACCTGATTTGAGAGAAGCTGTGCAACGATTGCTCAAGAGCACATGCGAGCGTGCCCGACCCGCCTGCGACACGCCGCCGGACTCTCGATGGTCAGTGGCGGCCGGCCGCCGATAAATTTTCTCACGGCGGGTCACCCGGCAATTTTACCAGCTTGAGCTCCTCGTCCTTCGGATATCCACAAACGCTCATACTGAAATTTCCGTGGACGGTCGTCGCCATTTGTTTTCCATAAGTGAACTGAACGTCGCGTCCGCACTTCGAGATAACCACTGTGCGGTAGAAACGCTCATTCGTATCGGGACAGCTGCCAATGTCTTTTGTCTGCGCACGATCAAATGCCACGCATTGCGAGTGAAGAGATTTCTGAGTCTTGTCTGGAGTCCCGAGATCGGCCCGACTGGTTACCGGCTGACCAGCGCCAGCAGCGCAATCATCCGGCGCCTGAGCGCCAAAAAAGTCGCTGCAACGTACGCATCCTGGATTTCCCTGGACGCGAGTGTACCCCGCGGCACAGGAGTCATTATCTGCAATGATCGGCGGAGCAGGCAAAGAGACCCCTGGCACTTCTGGCCTGGAAGCCTGGCCGAGTTGAGGACTGGGCAACTGACCTCTCTCAAGCGACCCTTTCAGTTGCACCGGTGCGTCGGCAGCCTTTGGCATTGTGCTGCCAGTGTTGCACCCACTGGGACCACTTCGATCCTGACAGGGTGTCGGCACGTTCCGCTCACCGCGCGAATTATTGGGCGCAACAGAACCGGAATTTTGGTCCGGCCGGCCGATCACGACCGATATCGGTCGGTTGGAATTTGGCGATTGATTCAGCGTACAGCCGTTGGAGGTGTCTCCGCTGCAATTGGCCGGCTTGGTTGTTGCGTCCTTAGCTCGCGCGGGAACCGGGGCGATGGGCGGCCCCGATTGGCGAGTGGATTGCAGGGATGCAAACGCGGTCTGTTGCGTCGGCGCGCGCACGGGAACGAAAGCGATGTGCGGCCTCGACTGCTGAACGGACTGCGGGGGCGCGACAGCGGCTTGTTGAGTGGACGCGCGCACGGGAACGGGAGCGCCGTGCGGCCATGATGGCGAGGCGGATCGCGGGGGCACGGCGGCCGGTGCACGGCGGGGGACTTGAGCGACGTGCGACCCGGATTGCCTCGCGCTCCGCGCTTTTGCTTTTCGTCGGACGCTGTCGGCGGTCTTACGTGCGGTCGACTCCTGGTCCGGCGGCGGCTGGAACATGCCGTTCATGATCTGAAACGGATCGGGGAAATTGGCCGGTGGCACCAAGGCCGGCTCCGGCAGCGCCGGCATTTGAATGGTCGGCGCGTTAGCCGCGGCGTTGTTGGCCATGTTGCCGAGGTCGTTGAGCAACGGTCCGGCAGCGTTCATGATCGCGATACCCGCATTGATCATGGCGCCGACGTCGTAGCCGCCACCACCACCACCGTTATAGTGGACAACGCCCCGGCCAGCGCCAGTGCAACCGCCACCAAGACCTGGGCCCACACAGTCTGCAAAGGCGCCGGAGGGAGGCCAGGAGGCCATCACAACGCACATCAATACCGTCAAAGCATGACTGCAGTTGAGCGCAGCTCCCCAGCGACAGCGCACAACATCGGCCGCGCTGAGCACGGCCGTCACAAAGGTCTTGCCATTTGCGAAATGCATTGCCATCCCCCCGAAGCCAATGGCGCTGTCCGTTACTCCGGCTTCGCACCGAGATTGACCGGCTTACCCTGCGCAAGGGAGGTGATGTACGCGACAAGGTCGGTCATTTGCTCGCTGCCATTTGCCGGCGGTTTCCCCTGCAGCGCGCCGGCGACGCAGTTTTGAACCTTCTCTTCCAGGGTGATCACCTTGTTTTTCCTGGCCTCGTAGCGCGGATAGATCGTCGCCGCGTTCGACAGGCTGGGAATCGTCGGGCGTTTTGCCGTTTTGCCTGCGCCGACGCCGCCATTGAGGTGACATCCCTCGCAGGTCATTCCATTGCCGCCGAAAGTCTCATGCACAAAGAGCGACTTCCCGTCCTGGATTGCTTTTTCCAGTTGCGGCTCGGCGGCGACTGCCTGCGCAATGCCGAAGGCAAAAAGCAGCGCGCCAGTGATGAGGATCGTTTGACGACCGCGTGCAATGACAGATTTCATCGTGCTGTCCTTTCCGATGGGAGCGTTCGTACCGACGTCACCCGTTGGTCCAGCGAGACACCCGCAGGCTAATCGACGTTTACCGCGGCGGCAAACGCTCCATCAGCGCCTGCGCGGCAGCCACCGCCGCCGTGAAGTCCTTCTGCTGCGGCGCCTCCCGCGCAAAGCAGCTGAGATAATCGCGATCGGCCTGCGCGCTGAGCTTGTCGGAGAGCTCGCTGCGCTGCGTGTCGCTCAAGTCCTTACGCGCGGCGGCTTCGCTCGCTTTCCTGCTCAAATCGGCGCGGATCGTCTGGCAGGCCGCGATCGGGCCGAGCGGATCGACCTCTTTGCTGGAGGCGACGTAGACGCGCGCGCCGCGACCGAGCGCGACGAAGATCTCGTCGGCCTTGTCCGGCGCCTGATCCTGCGTGCGCGCGGCGAGCATGGCGAAGGCGAAGTCGGCATCCGCCGGCTTGCGCAGCGGCAGCTCGGCAAAGCGCAGGATCGCGGAATCGGTGAGCACCGCCTGGGTGTAGAACGCCTCCTCGCGCACCGCCTGCGCCGGGACCTGCAGCATCGGCGCCTTGTCGCCCCACCAGGTCTTGTGCTCGCGCAGCCAACGCGTGAGCAGCGTGCGCGTGGTGACGATGACGCGGGTCTTGCCGTCGAGCGGACCGTAGACGATGCCGTCAAGGATGCCGAAGCTCTCGTCGCCCTTGATCAGCGTGTCGAGGTTTAGCGCCCCCTGCCCGTCCACGCCTTTGATGGCCACCGGCCCGACGATGCCGCGCAGGCGTTGCTCGAGATCAGCGCGCGCCTTGTTGCTCATGGCGTCGAGCTTGTCCATCGCCGGCTGCGGCTTGGCATCGGCAGCGGCGTTGATCTCTTTGATGGCGCGGTCGCGCGCGGCGATGTAGGCGTCCTCAGACGTCGCCGCCGCGGCGGGGGTGGCGAGCGCGAAAAAAGCTGCGGCGCAAAGCGAATAATAATGTCGCATGAAGTTTCCATTCCCGCGCCCGCGGCTCGCGGACTTGCGCAGTTTAGCGTAAAAAGAGGCGTTGCCGGGAAGTTCTCCCCAAGGGCGCGGCGCGTGCCGGATATTTGAATGCGGTTTTTCCTTTATGAAGTCGTCGCCCGCATCGTTGCCATCTATTTGTGCGTCGATTGCTCCCGCACCGTGCGGCGCGCGCTCCTCGAGGGAAAAATCAGGTACTTCAACTCCAGCCTGATCGACTGGTCGCGGTGGATTGCCGATCGAGACGGCGCGCCGGTCATGTTCTGGATCCAGATCGGCATCCAGACCTTTCTCGCGGCGGCATGCCTCTTTGTCGCGATCTTCGGATGGTGGCAGCCAGGCCCGTGAGCATCCGCGGCGCCGTATGGACCGACGGCGGGCCGGCGCTATCATGGCGCGATTGCACGGAGTGAAGCATGGCCGACGACACGCTCAACCAGATCAGCGAACAGCAGGGGCTGGAGATTTTCCGCGGCGCCGCGCAGCGCCGCGAGAAGCCGTCGCGGCCTGCCGCCATATATAAAGAGGCGGCGCGCGAGATCCCGGTCTATGGCGAGACCGACGTGCTGGTGATCGGCGGCGGACCCGCGGGCACCGCGGCTTCGATCGCAGCGGCACGCTGCGGCGCGCAGGTGATGCTGATCGAGCGCTACAACCATCTCGGCGGGCTTTCGACCGGCGGCCTGGTCATCTGGATCGACCGGATGACCGACTGGAACGGCAAGCAGGTGATCGCCGGCTTTGCCCGCGAGATCTTCGAGCGGCTGCCGCGCGAGGCCTGGCAGGGTCCGCCGCAAAAGCTCTGGGGCGCGAAGGACGCGGCGAGCGCCGCCTATTGGGCGCAGCGCACCGCGGCCTATCACGGCACGGTCACCTGGTCGCCGACGCTCGACCCTGAGGCGCTGAAGACGCTGTCGCTGCAGATGGTGCTGGAGCAGAAGGTGCGCCTCACGCTGCACGCCTATGCGGTGGCGCCGATCGTGAAGGGCGGCGCGCTCGCCGGTGCGGTGATGGAGAGCAAGGAAGGCCGCGCTGCGGTGTTCGCCAAGGTGGTCATCGACACCACGGGCGACGCCGACCTGATCGCGCGGGCCGGGCTTTCCTGCGCGAGCGACATCGACGATCAGGACATCCATCACTGCATGAACACGGCGTTCCTCCTCGGCGGCGTCGATATGGAGCGCTGGATCGATTTCCGCACCGGCGATCCCGACGGCTTTGCCGCGTTCATGGCGCGCGGGCGCGCGGCGCTCGGCTTCTTCGAGAAGCCGTTCGTCTCCTGGCGCAACGACGTCGCGCTGTTCATGGGGCCGCGGCTTTCCGGCTACAGCGCGATCGACGTCGACGATCTCACCGCGGTGGAGATCCGCTCGCGCGAACTCACCGTCGGGCATCTCGACATCTACCGCCAACATGCGCCGGGCTTCGCGCAGGCGTTCCTGATGCTCGGCGCGCCGCAGGTCGGCGTGCGTCACAGCCGGCGCATGCAAGGTCTCGGCGCGGTGACTCGCGCCGACTGGGTCGGGGGCAAGGTGTTCGACGACGAGATCGGCGTCTCCACGTCGCTGGCGCCGAAGTTTCCCAATGTCTCGGTGCCCTACGCGTCGCTCATTCCCGCCGGGATCGACGGCCTGCTCGCCGCAGGACGGCACATGTCCTCGGATGCGAACTCGCACACGTTTCTCCGCGAAATTCCGCAATGCTGGATGACCGGCCAAGCCGCCGGCGTCGCCGCGGCGCTTGCCGCCGATCGCGGCCTCGCGCCGCGGATAGTGGATGTGCGCGAGGTGCAGCGCGCGTTATTGAAGCAGGGCGTTTATTTGTCGCCGCAGGTGGAGGCGAAGGTGGGCGGGGTGAGTGAAGCGGCGGAGTGACGGCCGAAGACCTGACGCACCGCGGCATCATAGTGAGCGCACACAGGGCTCAGTAGAAGTGTTGTCCACACCCTCGCGCGCACCAGCGCCCCCTACTCTCCAAATCTGTACAATTAGCGACCCTCGAACGATTCGCAATTGATCATCATGGCGTCCACCGTCTGTGGGCATGGCCAGCGACTTATGACTAGCAGGCTAAGGGTATAGCACGGGATGTATGGCTGACACACGTAAGGTAGTCAGAATGTTTTTGGCGTCGCCCGGCGACCTTCAAGGTGAGCGTCGGATCGCAAGAGTTGTTGTCGATGAATTCAACAAATTGTGGGCCGACGAACTTGGATATCACGTCGAACTGGTCGGATGGGAAGACACGGTTTCCGTCTGGGGGCGCCCGCAAGCAACAATCAACAAGGACTTGGCACGGTGCGAGTTCTTCATTGGGATGATGTGGAAGCGTTGGGGCACGCCTCCCTCTACTGATGGGCCTTACACCTCCGGCTTCCAAGAGGAATTTGAGATAGCGGTTGGCAGTCGGCGAGACACGGGTAAGCCTGAGATCAGTTTGCTATTCAAAGAAGTGGATTCAGAGGCGCTTCGCGATCCCGGCGATGAGCTGAAGAAGGTACTCGAATTCAAACGTAAAATCATCGCTGAGAAAGAAATACTGTTTGAGAGTTTCAACGAGGCAGAATTCGAGAAAAAAATCAGAGCATGCGTAACCACCTACATTAAGAGACTTCGTTCGGAAGAAGCTGGAATTGCTTCTGAGAAGACTCAAGTCGCGCGCCCCGCGGGTGACGCGACGCCTATTGTTCCCGCGACCGAACCGACTTCTCCCGAAGCACCACCTCAACGTCCACTCTTCGACGAGGGATCTCAGTTCCTTCACCAGTTCGTAGGCAAGACTGATAACGTCCCTGCGAATCTTAGCGCCGTTGAAATCGCTCGCTTTAGACTGCTGGGAACCGTTGTAAGCGACAGCGGCAATGACGACGCCTCTCTTGGCGTCCATGACGCAAATATTCTTTTTATCGCACGCGCATCTCTCTTGCTCAGTTATGGTGAGAAGATCGGGCTGATTGATAGCGCGCTCAATGCTTATTCGTCGGAGAATTACCCGCTCTGGCATTGGTACGCCGAGACAAATGGGTTCGATCGTAAGCTCTTGAGCGCCGCCGAGCTGCTCAAAGTGATCGACGAGCGCGGCGCGGTCGTGCACGAGGAGCCGCTGCTGCGGCATTGACCTATCGATCGTCCCGCCTTCGCGCAAAGCGCTTCGGCGGGTCAGCGCCAGTCCACCGAAGCTCGCGCGAGCGTAGGCGGCTCGCGGGCATCCACGTCTTTTTTTCCTGCAGGACTTGCAAAGACGTGGATGGCCGGGTCAAGCCCGGCCATGACGACGGAGAGTCAGTTCGCCTGGATTCCGGCGGACAGAAGGCCGCTTGTTACTGTCCAAACCAGCCCTTCAAGATCGGCTGATGCTGCACCGGATTGAATTCGATAATTTTGCTGAACCGCATCACTTTCGCTTTGCAGAACGGTTCCTCGGCCAAGAGCTTATTCAATTCGTCGAGCGATTCCGCGCGCGCGATCAAGATTCCTCCCGTGGGCGGGATCGACGGGCCGGACACCAGAAAGTGGCCGTGATCGTACCCTTTCTGCAAAAAGGCGCGATGAGCAGCGATCAAGTCGGGATCGCGCTGTTCGAAGGGAACAAGATGCTCTCCCTCTAAGAAAAAGTGCTTCATTCGTGCTCTCCGTAGATTTTGCCAGATCGACGATTTGTTCGAGGTAGGCGCCGCAAACATCGACCGAACATGGACTGAGGCAATTTGCGACGAGCGTCGGATCGATGGAGGCGGCTCACGCCGGCGCGGGCGCGACGGCAGGGAAGTCAAGCTCGGGCTGGCTGATGTTGCTCATGAAGTTGGTGAACAAGAACTGCGCCGTGAGGCCGGCGATGGCGACGATGTCGGCGTCGGTGAACCCAAGTGCGCGCACATCGGCGAGGTCCTCGTCGCTCACCTTACCGCGCGTGTTGGCGATGGCCTTGGCAAAGCGGACCGCGGCGGCGCGCTTTGGATCGCGTGATCTGCCGCGACGGTTGAGCTCGAGCTCCGCGGCGTCGAGCTTCGCCAGCCACGTGCCCAGGAAGATGTGCGACTGCGCGCAATAGCGGCAGCCGCTATCTTGCGAGACAGCCAAGCCCATCGATTCGATTGTCGCGACGTCCAGAGTTCGGGAAAGCGTCCCCGAGAGACTGACGAATGCGCTCAGTGTGTTCGGGCTCAGCGCCATCAACCGGAACAGGTTCGGCGTCCAGCCGAGCCGCCTGCTGACGCCTTCCAGGGTCGCGTGAGTCTCGACCGGCGCCTCAGCCAGAGTCGGAATCGCGATACGTGACATTGGCATTTTCCTTTGCGATGCGAGCGGATATTCGCGGCGCTGCCGCCCAGACTTCAGGGCAACTGCGCGCCGGTACGATGAGCAATGACTTACTGCGTCATTACCCGACGTTGACCTGCGCTGATCGGGGCTTGTTCAAGGCGGCAACGAGGGTTTGAAAGCCGACCCAGCCCCAATAGACCCGATGGTGGGCGATCAGACCGTCGGCCACATCCATGACCTCGACCAAGTCAACCTGGTCGCCCTGTGGCGTCTCGCGCGGATATTCCCAGGTCAGTTGCCGTCCATTGGAAAAGAACAGCCCGGTGCGATGCCAGCGACTGAGCTCGTTTCCGAGCTTGCGAAATCCCGCCTCGAAAAACGGCCTGATCTCGCGCTTGCCGCGCAGAATCCCCTGCGTCCGATCGGTCAGCGTCACCAGGATCGCCGGCGTTTCGAAGATGGCATCCTCCGCATAGAGCGCGATCAGGCCCTCCACGTCGCGCTGGACGATCGTTTCCTGCCAGCGGTCGTAGATGTGGCGGATTTGCGCATCGCTGTTGTCGCTCATCGATCAGACTCCTCGCACTTAGTGGCCGGGATGCATATGTTACCGACCGGTTCGTAACATTGACGATACGAACCGATCGGTTACATGTCAACTGGAATATCGGCAGCAGGGATCGAGGCGCGACAATGGCCACGGCAGCGAAACGCAGGGCGGATCATGTGGAAGACAAGCCGGCGCGCGAGCGCGTCTTGGCGGTCGCCGCCGACCTGTTCTACCGCAAGGGCATTCGCGCCGTCGGCGTGGAGGAGATCGTCAATGAGGCGGGGGTGGCGAAGATCAGCCTCTACCGCAGCTTCAAATCGAAGGACGACCTGATCGTCGCCTACCTCGAACGGCGCAATGTCGAGTTCTACCGGCAGTGGGACGAGCGGTTCTCGCCATTCGCCGACGACCCGCGCGCCATGCTCAAGGCGATCATGGATTTTCTCACCCGCCGCACCACGCAAACCGGCTATCGCGGCTGTCCGTTCATCAATTATGCGAACGAGTTCCCCGAACCTTCACATCCCGGCCATCGCGTCGTCGAGGCCAACAAGCAAGAGTGGCGCCGCCGCCTCACGGCGATCGCGCAAGCGCTCGGCGCGCCGAAGCCGAAGCTTCTCGCGGACGGCCTCTTGCTGCTTGTCGAAGGCGCTTACACCGTCAGCCAGACCCTGGGCGGCCCGAAGGGCCCGGGTGCAGCGCTCACGGCGGCGGCAAAAGCGATGGTCGACGGGCATCTGCAAAACTGAGCGCGGATTTCACCGCGTCGGTCAGTTCGCCTGGATGCCCGCGGACTTGATGACCTTGCTCCACTTCGCGGTCTCGCTCTTGAGATAGGCGTCGAACGCCTGCGGCGTGCTCGCGACCAGGTCGGCACCCTGGCTGGAGAGCTGCTTGGAGATTTCCGGCGTCTTCAGCGCCTTCACGATCTCGGCGTTGAGCTTGTCGATGATCGGTTGCGGCGTGCCAGCCGGCGCCAACGCGCCGAACCATGACGTGAAATCGTAGCCGGGCAGCCCCTGCTCGGCGATCGTGGGCACGTCGGGCGCCGCGGGCGAACGCTTGGCGCTCGTGACGCCGAGCGCGCGGACCTGCCCGGCCCGCGCCTGCGGCAGCACCGCCATCAGGTTGGCGAAGGTCATGTCGACGTGGTCGCCGATGACGTCGGCGACCGCGGGGCCGCCGCCCTTGTAGGGCACGTGCAGGATGTTGACGCCCGCCGACTGCTTGAACAGCTCGGCCGCGATCTGGAACGGGCTGCCGACGCCGGCGGACGCATAAGTGAGCTTGCCGGGCTTCTGCCTGGCGAGCGCGATCAGCTCCTTCACGTTGTGCACCGGCAGCGAGGGATTAACGACCAGCATGTGCGGCACGCCGGCGATCAGCGTGATGCCGGCAAGATCCTTGGTGGCGTCGAACTCGAGCGTCTTGTAGAGCGCCGGATTGGTGGCGAGCGTGATGGTGGCGATCACGATGGTGTAGCCGTCGGGCGCCGCCTTCGCGACCAGCGTCGCGCCGAGATTGCCGGCGACGCCGGGGCGATTTTCCACGGGAAACGGCTGACCGAGCGACTCCTGCAGCTTCTGCGCGATGGCGCGGGCGAAGATGTCGGTGCCGCCGCCCGGCGGCCACGGCACGATGACGCGCACCGGCCGGTTCGGATAGTTCGCCGCGGGAGATTGCGCGAGCGCGGCACCCGCGTGGAGTAGCAGCACAGCAACCAGCGCAACAAGCGCGAGACGGGCTTTCATCGTTTCCTCCGGTCGCGCTCGTTTTTGCGGGCGTTTCGGCCGGCAGCGACGGGGTTTTCCCCGCCTGCCACCGGCCGTCCCCTGGATTTCCATGCTCGCGCCGGGCTCGCCGCTCCGCCTACGCGCAAGAGCGCTTCGGCGGACAGGGCGGCGCGCCAGCGCGACATCGGGCGCTTGCGGGAAGCCTAGGCCAAGGCCCCGGCCCCTTGCAAGCAGATTGACTGACTGTCTTACAAGATTACAAATAGGGCCATGAGCAACGACATGGCGATTGCGGCGCTGGCCGCCCCGCTGCGCCGCGAAATCGAGGCGCGCCTGCGCTCCGCGATCACCCAGGGCCGGTTCCAGCCCGGCGAGCGGCTGATCGAGCGCGAGCTCTGCGAGATGCTCGGCGTCAGCCGGCCGCCGCTGCGCGAGGCGCTGCGCCAGCTCGAGGCCGAGGGGCTCCTGGAGTTGCATCCGAACCGCGGGCCGGCGGTCCCCGACATCTCGGCCGCCGAGGCGCGCGAGATCTACGAAGCGCGCGCCACGCTCGAAGGCCTGGCGACGCGCCTGTTCACGCAGCGCGCCAGCGACACGCAAGTGAAGCAGTTGCGCGCGGCGCTGCGCGCGCTGCGCAAGACGGAAAGCGGCAGCTCGGAGCGCCTGCTCGACCGCAAGAACGACTACTATGCGATCCTTTTCGCCGGCTGCCGCAACCGCGTGATCGCGCGCCTGCTCATGCAGCTGCATAATCGCGTGCGGCTCGTCCGCGCGCAGACGCTCGCCGGCCGCACCAAGCTGGCGCTGGCCGAGATCGGGCGGATCGTCGAGGCGGTCGAACGCCGCGACGCGGACGCCGCCTGCATCGCCGCCATCGCGCATATCGACAGCGCGGTGGATGCCGCCATCCGCTCGCTCGAGCAACGAACGAAAAAGCCGGCCGCCAAAGCGTCGGCGCCGTGATCATAGAGTGAGGAGGACGCGTGATGATCGTCGACATGCGGCTACGCCCGCCGACGAAAAGCTGGATCGACAAGCCGCAATTCAAGAAAGGCGTGCCGTTCTACCCGAGCCGCGTCGGCTTTCCGCGTCCGCCGTCGGCCGAGCAGCGCTCGATGAAGCTGATGCTGGAAGAGATGGACACCGCCGGGATCACCTGGGGCGTGGCCATGGGCCGGCATTCGGCGGAGCCGCTCGGCGCCGTGCCCAATGACGAGATCCGCGAGGTGGTCGACGCGCATCCGAAGCGCTTCGTCTCCTTCGCCGGCATCGACATCAGCCAATCGCCCGACGCGATGCTGGCCGAGCTCAACCGCTGCCTTGCCTGGCGCGGCTTTATCGGCCCCTCGATCGAGCCGGGCGCGTCGCGCCCGCCGCTGAAGACCAACGACCGCAAGCTCTATCCGCTCTACGAGGCGTGCCAGAGCCGCAACGTCCCGATCTCGATCTCGCTCAGTAACCTGCTCTGCGTGATGACCAACAATCCGGTGGAATATTCGAGCCCACTACCGCTCTACGACGTGGCGCGCGACTTCCCCAAGCTCGACATCATCCTCTCGCATGCGGCGTGGCCGTGGATCTACGAGACTATCGGGCTCGCCTTCGCCTGCCACAACATCTACGTCTCGCCCGACCTCTACATGGTCGGCATGAACATGCCGGGCGCGCAGGAATACATCAATGCGGCGAACTCGTTCCTTTCCGATCGCATCTTGTTCGGCACCGCCTATCCGAGCCGGCCGCTGATCGAGAGCGTTGAAGCTTTCGATCAGTGGCGCTTCGAGCCCGGCGTGAAGGAGAAAGTGCTCGGCAAGAACGCGCTGCGCGTGATGCGCATGGAGGGCTAACGCGCATGGTGATCGATTTCCGCTGCCGCCCGCCGACCGACTACTTCCTGCAATATTTCGATGCCGGCCGCGTCGGCTGGATGGCGGCGCGGCTCGGCGCGCCGCAGCTGTCGCCGGCTTTCCTCAAGGGTTCGCTCGACTTGTTCTGGGAAGAGATGGACGAGGCCGGCATCGAACTCGGCGTCGTCCTCGGCCGCAACAGCCCGGCGGTGTTCATGGGCAAGCCGTTCAAGGAAGCCTTCATCCCCAACGAGCACATCGCCGAGCTGCAGGGGAAATATCCGAAGCGCCTCGTCGGCTTCGGCGGCATCGACGCCTCTAACAGCCGGCACGATGCCGTCGCGGAGACGCGGCGCTGCGTGGAGCAGCTCGGGCTGAAAGGAATTTTCGTCGAGCCCGGCCGGCAACTGCTCAGCCACGCCGCCGACGAGCGGCTCAATCCGGTCTACGAGGCTTGCATCGGCCTGCGCATTCCTGTGGTGGTGATGAGCGGTCCTTATGCGGGCGCCGACATCAACGCCAGTCATCCGGTGCATGTCGATCAGCTGGCGACGCGCTATCCGGACCTGCAGATCGTGCTCGGCCACGGCGCCTGGCCGTGGATCGAGGAGACGCTCGGCGTCGCCTTCAAACACCCGAACGTCTACGTGTCGCCGGACATCTATTTCTTCGCGCCCGGCGCCGCGGGCTATGTCGATGCGGTCAACGGCGCGCTGCAGGACCAGTTCCTGTTCGCGACCGCCTACCCGCTGCGGCCGCTCAAGCAGACGGTCGACGACTGCCGCGCGTTCAAGTTCGCGCCACAAGCCGCGGACAAGTTCTTTTTCGGCAACGCGCGACGGCTGCTTGGGCTCGACGCTAGCTCGCAGTAGTCTGCGCTCAGAACGCTGGACGCGAAGAACTGGAGCCCGCAATGAGCTTTATCGTGGTCGCCCGTTGGCGCGCAAAAGACGGCGCCGAGGAGAAGATCGCCGCGATCCTGGCGGAGCTCGCCGCCGCCATTCGTGCCGAGCCGGGAAACCTGAAGTTTGTGGTGCACCGCTCGACGGCCGATCCGCGAGAAATCCTGCTCTACGAGGAATATCGCAGCGAGCAGGCCTTCAAGGATCATCGCGACACCAAACACTTCAAGGACTTTGTCCTCGGCCGCGCCGTTCCCCTGCTGGCGCGACGCGAGATCGAGATGTTCTCAATCGTCGAGTAGCCTGCCGAAACGGATTTAAGCCGCGCGTCCGGCAATCGTCTGTCGGCGTGCTATGATGACCTCGCTTCACGCCACACAGGGGGGAGTGATGTCACGATCCGATCTCATCCCATACGCAGCATTGCTGCTGCGGGTCTCGCTCGGTGCGTTGTTTCTGGCGCACGGTCTGCTCAAGCTGCTGGTGCTCAAGCCCGCGGGCGTCGCGGGCTATTTCCGCTCGCTCGGGCTGCCCGGCTTCTTTGCGTATCTGACCATGGCGGGAGAGCTCGGCGGTGGCACGCTGCTCGTGCTCGGCGTTGGCACCAGCGTGATCGCGCTGGCGCTCATTCCGCTGATCGTCGGGACCATCGTGATGGTGCACGGCGCGAAAGGCTGGCTGTTCACCAACAACGGCGGCGGCTGGGAATTTCCGGCGTTCTGGACGGCAACGCTGGTCGTGCAGGCGCTGCTGGGCAGCGGCGCGCTTTCGCTCGGCCACACGATCGGCATCGCCTGGTGAATCGAGCTGGAGCGGCGCCCGCCGGATGATCGAGACCGGATGTCGCGTCAGCCGCCCGGCTGGAATCCCTTGGCCTTGAGAACCGGCGCCACCTCCGGCCCGGTGATGAACTTGATGAATGCCTTGGCGGTCTCGGGCGCTTTGCTCACCGCGGCGATGCCCGCGGTAAACAGCGTCACGCTGCCGAGATTGCCCGGCAACGGTCCGAGCAGCTGCGCGCCCGCAACCGGAATGATTTCCGAACCTTGCGCCACGCCCAATTCGGCTTCGCCCGCGGCGACACGCTCGGGAGCCTGGGCGCCTGGCACGAGGATCGTCTTCGCCTTGAGTTGCTCGGTCAGGCCGAGCTGATCGACAACCTTGGCGAAGTAGACGCCGCTGGCGCCGCCCTTCGCCGGGTCCGAATATGAAATCGACTTGGCCGCGAGCAGCGTCCGCTTCAGTGCGTCCACCGTGCTGATATCCGGCTTGGGGGCGCCTGCGCGAATGGCGATCGCAACCGGCGTGCCGCCGACATTGGTGAGGCTGCCGGCCGCCAGTTTCCCCTGCTTGAGCAGATCGTCCATCATCGGCCGGATCAGGACGGCGACGTCGTCGGCTTCGCCGTCGGCGACGCGCTGCTTCAACTGCGCCGCAAGGCCGTAAACCATCGTCACCTTGCCGCCGCCGCTCTTTTCGAATTTTGCCGCCAGGTCGTCCAGCGTCGATTTCAGGGCGACCGACGCCATCACCTTGATCTCGTCGGCTCGCGCAGCTCCGCTGCCGGCCAAAAGCGACAGCGACAAGAGGGCCGCGGCTATAGAGGGCGCAGCGCGCCGCAGTGTCGTGCTCATCATGTCGTCCTCCCCAGCTTCGATTTTCTTTCAAAGCGTCTAAACGATGGCCGCTACTTCCCGGTCACGCCCGCCGCCTTGAGCAACGCGCCATAACGTTCCGCGTCGGACTTGATCGCGGCGTCGAACTCCGCCGGCGTGGTCACCAGCGGCACCGCGCCGAGCGTGTCGAGCCGCTTGTGCACATCGGCCTCCTTCATCACCGTGGCGATGTCGTCGGCGACCTTCTTCACGATCGGCTCCGGCGTTCCGGCGGGCGCGAGCACGCCGAACCAGGAGTCGTACTGATATTGCGGCAGCCCCGCCTCGGCGAAAGTCGGGACGTCGGGCAGCGAGGGATGCCGCGCCTTCGCCGCGATCGCCACCGCGCGCACCTGGCCGGCCTTGATGAAAGGGACGCCGGTGCCGAGGAACGCCATGGCGAGCTGCGTATCGCCGCGCATGACGCTGGTCATCTGCTCCGGCGTGCCGCGGTAAGGCACGTGCACGATCTGCAGCCCGGCGGTCTGCTTGAGCAGCTCGGCCGCGATGAAGGCGGAGCTCGCCAGGCCTGCCGAGGCGAAGCCGAACTTGCCGGGATTGGCCTTGGCCTGCGCGATGAAGTCCTTGAGCGTCGCCGCCTGGAAGTTCGGCGTGACCACGAGCAGCATCGGCACCGAGGCGACCTCGGCGACACCGGTGAACGACTTGATGGCGTCGATGCCGATGTCCTTGTTGAGCACGTTGAGGATGGTGTGACCGTTCGACGTCAGCATCAGCGTGTAGCCGTCGGGCGCGCTGTGCGCGGCGCTGATGGTGCCGGCGATGCCCGGCTTGTTCTCGACCACGACCGGCTGATGCCACATGGCACTGAGCTTGTCGGAGAGGATGCGCGCCAGGATGTCGGTATTGCTGCCGCCGGAGAACGGCACGACGATCTTCACCGGCTTGTCCGGATAAGCGCCTTGTGCCGCGGCGCCCGCGATCGGGAGCAGCAGCGAGAGGGCGAAAAGGAGCACGGTCCTGACGAGTTTCATTGTTTTTCCTCGGACTTTTCTGAGTTGATTTTGCGGACATCGCCTGTCGGCGGTACCGGAGCGCGGCAAATACAAATCACGGCATGCAACCCGCGTCCAGCCTGCGGCATTATGGGAATGGCGCTCCCGGGCTCGGGAGCGCAGCGAATACTGCGTGCCCTGACTGACATTTCGATTTTGCGCCGCGCCCCTTAGGGGCCCCTCGATCCCACCCAGCGAGCCACCATGACCGACAGTTTGCTTGTCGACGGACTTTTGCCCCGCCACCGACCCAGGAAATTCACCAACAAGGTCATCGTCCGCATCCTGCATTTCTTCGGCTATCACTTCCTGCTCAAGCGCGGCGGCACCAGGCTCGCGCGCGTCGCGGGCTTCGAGCTCACCATCCGACCGACCGTCTATGATCCGCGCTATTACCGCGCGCCGGAATTCTTCGCGCAATTCATCGACGGGCTCGATCTCGCCGGCAGGGCCGTCGCCGACGTCGGCACCGGCTCCGGCCTGCAGGCGCTGGCGGCGGCGCGCGCCGGCGCGGCGAGCGTGGTCGCGATCGACATCAATCCGAATGCCGCCGCTGCGGCTGTAGCGAACGCGCGCGCCAACGGCTTCGCGCATCGCATCAGCGCCGTAGTCTCGAACCTCATGTCGGCGATCGCGCGCGAGACACGCTTCGACGTGATCCTGTCAAATCCGCCGTTCTGCGACGGACCCGCTTGGGACACAGCCGACCGCGCCTGGAACGCCGGCGAGAAATACAAGGACATCGCGCCACTGTTCGAGCAGGCGCGCGAACGGCTCGCGCCCGGCGGGGTCATGTATCTGATCCTGTCGTCGCATTCCGACCTCGAGCTCGTCGGCAGCATCGTGCGGCGCGCCGGATTTTCAGCCGGCATCGCCAGCCAACGCCGCGTGCTGCTGGAGACGATGATTATCTACGAATTGCGCCCGGCGACGGCCGCCGCCTGAGCGCCAAAGGCGAACCGCGCGAGGCGGCTCGGCGTTATCCGCCCATCCATGCGCCGAACGATCGCAGGAGCACCCGCATGTCCGACATTCGCGAAGGCAATGGCATCTGCACGCAGATCACCACCGTGAAGCTCACGCCCGACAACCAGGACGAGGTCCTGCAACTGATGAAGGAGCGCGCCAAGTTCATGGCGACGCAGCCCGGCTTCGTCTCCGTGAACCTGCATCGCAGCAAGGACGGCAGCCATCTCATCAACTACGTGCAATGGGCCAGCCCGGAAAAACTGGCCAAGGCGCATCACGCGCCGGAGTTTCGCAAGAACTGGCCGCGCTTCGGCGAGCTGGTCAAGGAAGCTGAGCCGTGCCTCTATGACGTGGTGATGGTGCAGGCGGCTTAGGGCGCGGGCTCTTAAGCAGAGCGCTCTAGCGGATGTTGCGGCTTAAGCCGCCGCGAGCACTGCCCTTTTCACGGACAGCGGCAATGCGATCGGGCGGAAGAGCGCCTTCGGGTACAGGTAATCTTCGCCGGATTCGTCGATGATCCGGAATAGCCCGCACTTTTTCAGCGGCCGTATCGCGGAGAGCAACATAAATCTTTCGCTTCTCCAGCGCTGCTGGATAGCTCTCATTCTCGATACAGACGACAAGCTGCTTGGTCGGTGCTTTTGCCATCTATCCAGGAAGGAAATTGGCCCGCTGCAAGAAGAGTGGCGCTCCCTAGGGGAATCGAACCCCTGTTTCAGCCTTGAGAGGGCCGCGTCCTAGACCGCTAGACGAAGGGAGCGTTGCGGGAAGGCCTGGAGATAGCCTTGATCGGCGGTGGGTGCAAGCTTGGCCCCTCACCCGCCCTCGCTATCGCTCGGGCACCCTCTCCCCGCTTCGCGGGGCGAGGGAAGAAAGAGCGTAGAGCCCCTGCTTCACCGTTCCGGAACGAAGCGCAGCCGCCCCAGCGGCTTGAGCGTCTTGGTGTCGAAGGTGAGGATTTCCGGGCCCGCGGGCGTCTCCAGGGTGACGACGAGGCGCACCGACGAGGCCGTGACGCTGACGATGCGGGCGTCCTTGGGCAGCCGCGCCGTGAGCTCGCTGACCGGCGCGCTACTTTCCCCGAGGCGGAAAAAACGATAGCCGATCACCCCGAGGACGACGGAGACCGCAATCAGCGTGGTCGCGCCGGAGATCAGCATCAGCCAGCGCACCTTGGCGACGATGCTGGCGGCGGCGGGATCGAGCGGGGGTTCGTCGTCGGCGAGCGGTTGAGACATGGCAGATCGTGCGATCGAGGAAGTGATGGTCGGCGCCGAGGAAACCGGCGAGCGGCTCGACCGCGTGCTCGCCGCGCGCGTCACCGCGCTGTCGCGCTCACGCCTGAAGGCTTTGATCCTCGCAGGCGAGGTCGCGATCGACGGGCGCACGATCCGCGATCCCAGCGAGCGCGTCAATCACGGGCAGGCGATCACGGTGAACGTGCCGCCGCCCACGCCTGCGGCCCCATTGGGCGAGGCCATCCCGTTGACCATAGTTTATGAAGACAACGACCTCATCGTCATCGACAAGCCCGCCGGCCTGGTCGTGCACCCGGCCGCCGGCCACGCCTCGGGCACGCTGGTCAATGCGTTGATCGCGCATTGTGGGGAGAGCCTTTCCGGCATCGGCGGCGTGAAACGGCCGGGCATCGTGCACCGGCTCGACAAGGATACCAGCGGGCTTCTCGTCGTCGCCAAGAACGACAAGGCGCATCGCGGCCTCGCCCGGCAGTTCGCCGAGAAAGGCGAAGAGGACAGCGTGCTGCAGCGCGGCTACCTCGCCTTCGTCTGGGACGCGCCGGAGCGCCCGCGCGGGACGATCGACGCGCCGCTCGACCGGCACCCGCATGCGCGGGAAAAACGCGCGGTGCGCGAGGGCGGCCGCGCAGCCGTCACCCATTGGGAGGTGCTGGAGCGCTATGCCGGGGCCGACGGCAAGGGAGTCGCGAGCCTCCTTGCCTGCACTTTGGAGACCGGACGCACGCACCAGATCCGGGTGCACCTCGCCCATATCGGGCACCCGCTCCTCGGCGACGAGCTCTACGGCAAGGGCTTCAAGACTAAGCTCGCTTTGCTCAGCCCGAAGGCCCAGGCCGTGGCCGGGGGTCTTGGCAGACAGGCCTTGCATGCTTATCTGCTGCACATCCACCACCCCATAACCGGGGCCGATCTGGCGTTCACCTCGGAACTGCCGGACGATCTCGCTTGTTTACGTGATGTCCTGGGCGAAACGCCCCAGGGCAAGCCTCCGGCGCCCGGAAAAGCTTAAGCCAAAACAAAGGCTTGGCCTTTCGGACGAAGGAAGCGGCGAGGTCACGACAGCGTCACGACGGCTTGAAGCCGGAACCCTATCTTTCGCCCGGTTAGTCCGCTAATGTTGCACCGCGGTCGGAATCGCGATCGCAACAACGGATGTGCGCCGTCGGCTCGGGGAGCGTCGGCGCGTCATCGCCCGCCGGGGTATCCGGGGGCAACATATGGAGGGCGCTGTTATGGCCCGTGCGGCAAGTTTGCCGGTACTCAAGGCTGAATCCGGTCTCAGTCACTATCTCGAAGAAATCAGGCGGTTCCCGATGCTGGAACCGCAGCAAGAATACATGCTGGCCAAGCGCTGGCGTGAGCACGGCGACCGTGACGCCGCGCACAAGCTCGTCACCAGCCACCTGCGACTCGTGGCCAAGATCGCCATGGGATATCGCGGCTACGGCCTGCCGATCTCCGAGGTGGTCTCGGAAGGCAATGTCGGCCTGATGCAGGCGGTGAAACGCTTCGAGCCCGAGAAGGGATTCCGCCTCGCCACCTACGCCATGTGGTGGATCAAGGCGGCGATCCAGGAATACATCCTGCGCTCGTGGTCGCTGGTGAAGATGGGCACCACCGCGAACCAGAAGAAGCTGTTCTTCAACCTGCGCAAGGCCAAGAGCCGCATCTCCGCGCTCGACGAGGGCGATATGCGGCCGGACCAGGTGAAGCTGATCGCCAAGCGGCTCGGCGTCACCGAGCAGGACGTCGTCGACATGAACCGCCGATTGGGCGGCGACGCCTCGCTCAACGCGCCGATCCGCGAGGACGGCGACGCCGGCGAATGGCAGGAATGGCTGGTGGACGAGAGCCCCAGCCAGGAACGCATCCTGGTGGAGAACGAGGAGTTCGATAACCGCAAGAAGGCGCTCTCGCAGGCGCTCGGCGTGCTCAACGACCGCGAACGGCGCATCTTCGAGGCGCGGCGATTGGCGGACGATCCGATCACGCTCGAGGAGCTCGCCGAGGAGTTCGGCGTCTCCCGCGAACGCGTGCGCCAGATCGAGGTGCGCGCCTTCGAGAAGGTGCAGAAGGCGGTGAAGAACCGCGTCGCATCGATGGAGCAGCCGGAGGCGCTCGCGGCGCATTAAGCGGCGCTGCAGACGGATACGGAACGGCCGGGCTAATGCCCGGCCGTTTTGTTTTGCCCCGGTCGTACCGTGCGGCTAGGCCTGCGCCCCAATCCTTGCCAGATAATCCAGCTTGCTCGGCTGCAGGTGATCGACGCAGAGCTGCGCCAGCACCCAGCTGTCGCGGCCCTTGAGCATCTCGATCATCAGGCGATGGTGCTCGCGCGAGACGGAGAGCTTGTCGCGATCGGCCAATGTCTTGGCCCGCACGGGCAGCGACAGCGCCATGGTGTGGCGGATGTTCTCCAGCAAATATGGATTGCCGCAGGCGCCGAACAGCGTGAGATGGAAACGATCGTTGAGCGCATGCACGCCGCGCAGATAATGCGCATCGACATGGGCGCTGTACTCCGCATGGATCGCCTCGAGCTCGGCGATCAGCGCTTGCGGCGCCGGCAGCGTGATCATCAGCGCAGCCTGGCGCTGCAGCAGCTCGCGCAGCTCGTAGATCTGGCGCACCTCTTGCGCCAACAGCGAGCGCACGGTGGCGCCCTTGTTGCGCTCGCGCACGACGACGCCGCGGCGCTCGAGCTCGATGAGACTTTGGCGGACGAAATGCCGGGTGACCGGAAACCGCGCCAGCAACGCGTCCTCGGTGAGCCGCGCGCCGGGCGCCAGGCGGCCGAAGATGATGTCTTCCTCCAGCGCCTCGACCAGCTCGGCTTCCTTGCCGGCGGTTGCGGTTATATCGAGCATCACGCGGTGGCACCGACCAAAACAGACGACGATGGGCGCCAGTAGGGACGCCAGTGCGAGGATTGTCAATAATTGCGCCCCTGCACCGCGCTTGGGCCCCACGAAAAACGAGAGAGATCAGCGCCCGTCGAACCCGCGCGCCTTGGCCGCCCTTCGCCTTATTGACAATCGCGGCGAGCCAATGGGACAGTTCACGGCATAAGATCGGCTCGCTCGGCGCCGACGAAAACAAGAGATCGGGGAGGACATATCAGTGAGCAGCAATCGCATCAGGATTCTCGCCGCCGCCGTCGTTGCGGCCGCATTTGCCTTCGCGCCGTCCGCGCAGGCGCAGGTGAAGCACTATCGCTTCGCGCATGACCAGCAGATCCCGTCGGGCTACAGCGTCGCCTACGACCTGTTCTCGGCGAAGCTCAAGGAGCTGAGCAAAGGGACCATGCTGGTCGACCAGTATCCCGGCGCGCAGCTTGGCCAGGAGCCGCAGATTCTGCAGCTGGTGAAATCCGGCGATATCGACTTCGCCATCGTCTCGTCGGCGAACACCGCGACGATCTCGCCGCAGGCCGGCGTGATGTCGCTGCACTATCTGTTCCGCTCGGAAGATCACATCGTCAAGGCGCTCGCCGACGAGAAGGTGTTCGCGGCGATCCGCGACATGATCGACCAGACCACGCAGGGCATCCACGCGATCGGGCTCGGCACCCAGGGCTTCCGCTATCTCTACGGCAAGAAGGAGATCCACAAAGTCGAGGATCTCAAGGGCCTGAAGGTGCGCGTGCAGGCGACGTCGACCGAGGACACCATGTTCCCGGCCTATGGCGCGCAGACCGTGCACATGCCGTTCGGCAGCGTCTACACCTCGCTGCAGACCGGCGTCGTCGACTTCGCCGAGAATGCGTTCAATGTCTACCTGATCAACAAGCACTACGAGGTGGCGCCGATCATCTCGATGAGCGAGCACGAGGCCAACAACGCCATCCTGTGGATCAGCGACAAGCTGTGGCAGAGCCTTTCGGCCGAGCAGAAGGGCTGGGTGCAGACCGCAGCGCGGGAAGTGACCACCAAGGAGCCGCCAAAGGGCTTCGAGCTCGAGCACTCGGCCGCCGCCAAGCTCAAGAGCATGGGCGTGAAGGTCGTCGCCGACGTCGACAAGTCGGGCTTCCAGAAGATCGCGGCACCTTATCTCGACAAGCTCGCCAAGGAGCTCGGCCCGCACGCCGACAAGGTGAAGACGCTGATCCAGGCGGTGAAGTAGGCTTGACCAAGAGGCCGGCCCCGCGCCGGCCTCGCGCTGCTTACTCAGGCGTCATCGCCCGCGAAGGCTGCGCCGCCGAGCGAAGTGAGGGTCCGGAGCGGCGAATTTAAAATGCTCGCGCTGGCCGCTCGCCTGCGCGAGGGCCGATCCAGTAATCACTGCGGCCTCGGTGTTTACTGGATGCCCCGCATTCGCGGGGCATGACGGCAGAGAATGTTGCAACTTCCGGACTCCGCGGTTTCTTGAAATAGTGCCCCATGCCCCTCGCCGACCAGCTCGTGCTCCGCCGGCAACGGCACCTGAAATGGCGGGCGCTCGATCCGCTGGAGATGATCCTGATGGTCATCTGCGGCGTAACGCTGCTCGGCTTCTCGCTCTCCGTCCTGCTCGACATCTTCACCCGCACCATCGGCCACCCCTGGCTGTGGCTGCAGGAGGTGACATCGACGCTGTTCGTCTACGGCATCTTCATCGGCGCGGCGGCGGCGACGCGCAGGAACGACCACCTCTATCTCACCGCCTTCGCCGAGGCGATGCACGGCACGCGGCGCCTCGTCGTCGAGCTCACCATCCGTGCGATCGTGCTCTGCGTCGGGCTGGCGCTCGTCTACTACGGCTATCTGAACTACCTGCGCGGCTTCGGCAGCTTCCGGCTGCCCTCGAACACGCCGATCGCCTCGCTCTATGCGGCGATCCCGATCTGCGGCGCGCTGGTCGTGCTGTTCACCATCGAGCAGATCGTCAATGGCTGCCGCAACGGCTTCGACCATCCGGTGGAAGATGACGAGCCGAGCATGCCGAGCGGCTTCGGAGAGACGAGCCGGGGGATCGACCTGTGAGCGCGCCGGTCATCCTCGCGGTGATGTCGTTCTGCTTCCTGTTCTTCGGCTATCTCGGCGTGCCGGTGCCGTTCGCGCTGATCGGCGGCGTGTTCGTCGGCGGCTACCTCGCCGATGTCTCGCTCGCCGCCATCGTGCAGAAGATCTTCGACGGCGTCGATTCGGAAGCGCTGCTGGCGATCCCGTTCTTCCTCCTCGTCGGCGAGCTGATGAGCTCGGCCAATGTGGTGGTGCGCGTCGCCAATTTGTCGCTGACGCTGGTCGGGCACATCCGCGGCGGCCTCTCGCAAGTGGTCACCGTGTTCAGCATGTTCTTTTCCGAGATGTCGGGCTCGACCACCGCCGACGTCGCGGTGATGAGCCGCACCCTCGGCGGCCCGATGAAGAAGGAAGGCTACGAGCCGCCGTTCATCGCCGCGATCATCGCCGCCGCTTCGACCATTGCCGCGCTGGTGCCGCCGTCGATCACCGCGGTGGTCTATGGCGCCGTCGGCAACGTCTCCATCGCCGGCCTGTTCATGGCCGGCTTCGTCCCCGGACTGACCATCGGCATCGGACTGATGATCTATTGCTATTTCTTCGGCCCGCCGGGCATGCGGCGCGAACGCGCGCCGTTTCGCGAGGTGGCGTTCGCCCTCAAGGACGCTTCGCTGCCGCTGATGATTCCAGTGATCCTGCTCGGCGGCATCCTCACCGGCTGGTTCACACCGACGGAGGCCGGCGTCGTCGCCGTGCTGTGGATCATTGTGGTGGTGCTTCCCGCGCTCAACCGCAAGCACTTCGCCCGCCTGCCCTACGACTTCTGCCTCGCCGGGCTGATCTTCTCGCTGCCACTGATCACCATCGGCGCCGCCAACGCGTTCGGCTGGATGCTCGCCTATCTGCGCGGCGCCATCGTCATCGCCGACTGGATCACATCGATCGCCGGCAACGATCCGCACCTGATCATGCTGCTGATGGTGCTGCTGTTCACCGTGGTCGGCGATTTCATCGAGCCGGTGCCGACGATCATCATCTTCATGCCGCTGGTGAACGCGCTCACCCAAGCCGGCAACATCAACCCGGTGCATATGGGCGTGGTGCTGATCGTCACCCTCGCCTTCGGGTTGATCACGCCGCCTTACGGGCTGGTTTTGCTGATGGCGTCGAAATTCGTCGGCGTGCGGTTTTCACAGGCGCTGCGTGCGGCACTGCCGATCTATGTCGTGTTCTTCGCCACCATCGCCTTCACCATCTTCTTTCCCAAAGTGGTGCTGTGGTTACCCAAGCAGGTGATCCCGGCCTCGGTGGGCTGCTTCAAGGCGCCGGACGGCAACGGCTATATCTGCCCGCGTTGAATGTTTTCGCGGCGTTTATGCGCGCTGTCGCACACATAAATCTTGCATAAAAAATGCAATGCGGTGCGCTAACGCGGATGCGTTCACCGCGCTGTGGTGTTTAGCTGGGTGATGCCGCCGGTCTCCGCGGCATTTGGCGCACGCGGATCACCGATGGGCTTCCTGATCAACAAGGTCGATTTCATCGGCATCGAGCTGCAGGTGTGGATGCTGCTCGTCCCGCTCGTCGTCATCGCCGGCGCTGTCCTCGGCCGCTATCTGGCGCGCGGGATGGGCTAGTGGAGCGGAGCGGCTACTGCCCCCAGGCGCGGAAGGCATCGTCGAACACGCGCTCGCCAGGCGCGCCCTTCTCCACCGCAATGATGGCGCGGCGGTTATTATTATAGACGATGGGAATGTCGAACCAGGTGCGCTCCTTGAGCAGCTGCACATTGCGCTGCACGTCGGCCTCGACGGCGGAGAGCCCGATCAGAAAATAATTGTCGGTGACTTTCACGGAGAGACCGGCGAGCGGCACGCCGCGCTGCGCCTCCGCCTGCTTCATCAGGAGGCCGGGGACATTGGTGATGCCGCCACCATCGAAGTCCGGCGGCACGGTGAACATGATCTCGACGGTGTGGCTCGCCGGCAGCGCCTTGTCGGTGTTCCGCCGCAGCGAGAACGTGATGTGCATCTTGCGTTCGGGAATTTCCATGTCGGCGCGGATCGCGAGCTCCGGCGCCAACCCCGGTCCGGGCGACACGGTTTCGGTGCGCCAGAGCACCGAGCCGACATAGCGCTTGCCCTGCGGATCGCTCGGATCTTCCTCGATGAGCACGACCTTCTGCGCCGCGTCGCTGCCGGCGGATTTGCTCTCCTGCTGCCCGCCGCTCGGCCCGATGCGATCAGAGATCTTCGGCCGCTGCTGTGGCTGCGCCGGCGGTTGCGGCGGCGCGCTGCTGCGCCCGGGCAGTGCGGCGACGACCGAGGCGTAGACCGAGGCAACGTGGCTGCGCTGCCAGTAGACGAGGCTGCCGAGCCCGGCGACGATGAGCAGCGCCACCACGATCATGATCAGCCGCCCGTAGGAGCGCGGCTCGCGATAGGGCTCAATCACCTCCTCCGGCGGAGCGCCGGCAAGCGGCTGGTCGAGATCGTGCGGCGGCACGGGCTGCGCCTCGCGGCGATACGGCTCGTGCTCGCGGCGCTGCTCGAAGCTCTCGCGCGGGCGCGGGGTGGCGCCGACGCCGGGAATGTTCTCGTAGAACTCGCGCGCGCTCTCCGCGGCCTTGGCGGTGGCTTCGCCGAGCTCGTCGGCTTCGCCCATGATCTCGCGATAGCCCTTGAGCCCGCGCTCGGTGAGCTTGGGCGGCGGCGGCTTTTGTGCCCGCGGCGGCTCAACCGCCCAGGCGTCGTCATGCGGGGCGGCCATCGGCTCGCCGGGCTCTTCCGGCGGCAGCTCGGGCTCTGATTCGGGCGGTTGCGGCGACGGCATGAACTCCGGCGGCAGCTCGGTGCGCGCGCGCTCGGCGGCTTCAGCCTCGACGCGGCGGATCGCCTCTTCGAGCCCCAACCTCTCGCGCGTGATCTCGGCAACCGGCAGCGCCGGGCTCACGCTGTTGAGCTGATTGACCAGCGCCGAACGCGCCCGCTCGTAGAGGCTACGGCGCGCCTCTCCGGTGTTGCGTTCGAGACCAGCCACAGCGCGGGACAGGAGGGGATAGTAGTCAGCCATAGGGTCTCGATTATGCGTGCTCGTCGCCGTTAAGCATTCAGGCCTCGAACGGGTTTTTCATCAAGATCGTGTCCTCGCGCTCGGGACTCGTCGAAAGCAGCGCGACCGGACAGCCGACGAGCTCCTCGACCCGGCGCACATATTTGATCGCCTGCGCGGGAAGCTCGGCCCAGGAGCGCGCACGCGCGGTGGGCTCCTTCCAGCCGTCGATGGTCTCGTAGATCGGTTCGACCGAGGCCTGCGCCAGCTCGCCGCCAGGCAAATAGTCAATCTCGCGGCCTTCGAGCTTGTAGCCGACGCACACCTTGATCTCTTCGAAGCCGTCGAGGATGTCGAGCTTCGTAAGCGCGAGGCCGGAGATGCCGCTGGTGCGCACCGTCTGGCGCACAAGCACCGCATCGAACCAGCCGCAGCGGCGCGGACGTCCGGTGACGACGCCGAACTCACGGCCGCGCTCGCCGATCAGCTTGCCGGTTGCGTCGGTGAGCTCCGTCGGGAACGGGCCCTGCCCCACGCGCGTCGTGTAGGCTTTGCAGATGCCGAGCACGTAGTCGATCGCGTTCGGTCCCATGCCGGAGCCGGTCGCCGCCTGCGCCGCCACCGTGTTCGAGGAGGTGACGTAGGGATAGGTGCCGTGATCGATGTCGAGCAGCGCGCCCTGCGCGCCTTCGAACAGGATGCGCTTGCCTTCGCGACGCTTGGCGTCGAGCAGCGCCCACACCGTATCCATGTACGGCAGAACCTTCGGCGCCAGCGCAGCGAGATCGTCATAGAGCGCCTTGGCGTCGATCGGCTCGAGTCCAAGTCCGCGGCGCAGCGCATTGTGGTGTACCAGCAGACGATCGATCTTGCCGCCGAGCTTGGGCAGGTCGGCGAGATCCATGAAACGGATGGCGCGGCGACCGACTTTGTCCTCGTAAGCCGGACCGATGCCGCGCTTGGTGGTGCCGATGCGGTTCGCCGAGGTCTCTGCCTCGCGCAGCGCGTCGAGCTCGCGATGCAGCGGCAGGATCAGCGTGGCGTTCTCGGCGACACGCAGCGTGTCCGGTGTAACTTCGACGCCTTGCGATTTGATCTGCTCGATCTCTTTGACCAGTGCGTGCGGATCGACGACGACACCATTGCCGATCACCGACAGCTTGCCGGAGCGCACCACGCCAGAGGGGAGTAGCGACAGCTTGTAAACGGTGTTGCCGATGACGAGCGTATGCCCGGCATTGTGACCGCCCTGGAAGCGGACAACGATATCCGCCTGCTCCGACAGCCAATCGACAATCTTGCCTTTCCCTTCGTCGCCCCACTGGGCGCCGACCACCACCACATTCGCCATCCGGTCCCCTTTTCCGCGCGGCCACTCCCCGTCGGCCACGCGCCAGCGCTTGTCCCGGAAAACTGGTTTTCCGAGAAGGGCATGCGCCAATTCAAGAAACGAGGGCGCACCCCCTCCTAGGGATGCGCCCTAGCCATTATCGGATAAAGGATGATACCGGCAGAGGCAAGGCACCCGCCGTCGCACATCGCCCCTATGTTGGGGGCGATAATCCTTGACCGGTCAGAGCCTTAGCGGCTCAGAACTGCAGCGGCTTGGCCTGGCGCACGGCGGGCAGCGCCTGCACCTTCTTGAGCACCTCCGGACCGACCTCGCCGTCCACCTCGACCAGCGCGATGGCGTCGCCGCCGGGCTCGTTACGGCCGAGATGGAAGGTCGCGATGTTGATGCCTGCCTCGCCGAGAATGCTGGCGAAACGGCCGACGAAGCCGGGCTTGTCCTCGTTGGTCACATAGATCATCGAGGGGCCGAACTCGGCATCCATGCGGATGCCCTTGATGTCGACCAGCCGCGGCCGGCCATCGGCATAGACGGTGCCGGCGACCGAGCGCGCCTGGCGCTCGGTGGTGACGGTGAGCGTGATCAGGCTCTCGTAGTCGCCCTGCGCCTCGCGCGTCGTCTCCTCGACGATCATGCCGCGCTCCTTGGCGACGAGCGGCGCCGAGACCACGTTGACGTCCTGCAGCATGGGACGCAGCAGCCCCGCGAGCGCGGCCGAGGTGAGCGCCTTGATCTTCATGTGCGCGACCGGCCCTTCATAGGCGACCTGCACCTTGGAGATGCCGCTCTCGGTGAGCTGGCCGGCGAACGAGCCGAGCTTCTCCGCGAGTGCGATGAACGGCTTGAGCTTCGGCGCTTCTTCGGCAGAGATCGAGGGGAAGTTCACCGCATTGGAGATGGCGCCGCGCAGCAGATAGTCGGACATCTGCTCGGCGATCTGCAGCGCCACGTTCTCCTGCGCTTCGGTCGTCGCCGCGCCGAGATGCGGCGTGCACACGACATTGGGATGTCCGAACAGCGGGTTCTGGTTAGCCGGCTCGGTGACGAAGACGTCGAAAGCGGCGCCGGAGACCTTGCCGGAGTCGAGCGCGGCACGCAGCGCCGCCTCGTCGACGAGACCGCCACGCGCGCAATTGATGATGCGCACGCCGTCGCGCATCTTGGCGATGGCGGCTGCGTCGATGATGTTGCGGGTCTTGTCGGTGAGCGGCGTGTGCAGTGTGATGAAATCGGCACGGCGGAAGAGCTCGTCGAGTTCGACTTTCTCCACGCCGAGATCGATGGCGCGCTCCGGCGACAGGAACGGATCGAAGGCAACCACGTTCATCTTCAGTCCGATCGCGCGATCCGCAACGATTGAGCCGATATTGCCGCAGCCGACGATGCCCAGCGTCTTGCCGGTGATCTCGACGCCCATGAAGCGGTTTTTCTCCCACTTGCCGGCCTGCGTGGAGGTGTCGGCCTGCGGGATCTGCCGCGCCAGCGCCAACATCAGCGAGATCGCGTGCTCGGCGGTGGTGATGGAATTGCCGAATGGCGTGTTCATCACGATGATGCCGCGCGCAGTCGCCGCGGGGATCTCGACATTGTCGACGCCGATGCCGGCGCGACCGATCACCTTCAGGTTCTTGGCGTTGGCGAGGATCTTCGCCGTCACCTTGGTGGCCGAGCGGATGGCAAGCCCGTCATAGCCGTCGATCACCGCGGCGAGCTTGTCCTTGTCCTTGCCGAGATTGGGCTGGAAGTCGACGTCGACGCCGCGGTCCTTGAAAATTTGCACCGCGGCCGGAGAGAGCGCATCGGAGATGAGAACTTTGGGAGTCATGTGTTTTATTCCTGATCTAGCTCCGTCATCCTGAGGTGCGAGCGAAGCGAGCCTCGAAGGATGAACGGCCGGGGATTCCGTGCCCGTCATCCTTCGAGGCTCACCGCTTCGCGGTTCGCACCTCAGGATGACGGATTAGATTCGAGGATTCTCACGCCGCCTTGGGCAGCGCGTCTTTGGTCTTGGCGAAGGCCCAATCGAGCCAGGGCATCAGCGCCTCGAGGTCGGAGGCTTCGACCGTGGCGCCGCACCAGATGCGCAGGCCAGGCGGAGCATCGCGGTAATAGGCGATGTCGTAAGCGACGCCTTCCTTCTCCAGCGCCGCGGCGAGCGACTTGGCGAAGGCCGCCTGGCCGTCGAGCGGCAGCGCGGTGATCGCTGGATCGACGACCTTCAGGCATACCGAGGTGTTGGAGCGCACGCTTGGCTCCTTCGCCAGGTTCTCGATCCAGGGCGTGCGCGCGACCCAGTCGGCGATGACCTTCGCGTTGGCGTCGGAGCGGGCGACGAGACCCTTGGTGCCGCCGACCGACTTCGCCCAGGCGAGCGCGTCGAGATAATCCTCGAGGCAAAGCATCGACGGCGTGTTGATGGTCTCGCCTTCGAAGATCGCCTCGTTGAGCTTGCCGCCCTTGGTCATGCGGAAGATCTTCGGCAGCGGCCAGGCCGGCTTGTAGCTTTCCAGCCGCGCCACCGCGCGCGGCGACAGAATGAGCATGCCGTGCGCGGCTTCTCCGCCGAGCGCCTTCTGCCACGAGAAGGTGACGACATCGAGCTTGGCGAAATCGAGCTTCTGCGAGAACGCCGCAGAGGTGGCATCGCAGATGGTGAGGCCTTCGCGGTTCGCGGGGATCCAATCGCCGTTGGGCACACGCACGCCGGACGTGGTGCCGTTCCAGGTGAACACCACGTCGGTTGAAAAATCGATCTTCGAGAGATCCGGCAGCTCGCCATAGGGCGCCTTCACCAGCGCGGCGTCCTTGAGCTTAAGCTCTTTGACCACGTCACCGACCCAGCCTTCACCGAAGCTTTCCCAGGCGACCATGGTGACGCCACGCGCGCCGAGCAGCGACCACAGCGCCATCTCCACCGCGCCGGTATCCGAAGCGGGCACGATGCCGATGCGGTAGCCGGCGGGAACTTCGAGGATCTCGCGGGTGAGCTCGATGGCGCGCTTGAGCTTCGCCTTGCCCGCCTTGGAGCGGTGCGAGCGGCCGAGCAGCGCGTCAGTGAGGGTTTGCAGGCTCCAGCCGGGGCGCTTGGCGCATGGGCCGGACGAAAAGTGCGGAGTGACCGGCCGCACGCCGGGCGTCGTATTGCTCATGGTGTCTACCCTTCCAGATAGGCGCCTCTCGTTGGGGAGAGGTGTCCCACTGACCGGGATACGCGACCTCTCGGCCGCGGTCAATGTCGTCGTGATCGGAAATGTGAATGAAGCGCGGGTGCGTTCAGAATTTGAGTCCGAGACCGACGCGCGCAGAATTGACGTTGGCGCGGATGTCGTGGATCGGCGCAAAGCCGACATATTCCCATTCGGCACGCAGGAACAGATTCTGCGTGATCGCCGCTTCGACGCCAAGACCGGCGGTCACGCCATAAGCAAGCGCGCCGCTCTGGCTTTCCGACGCCGGATTGCCGCTCAACGCCGCCGTCACGTTGGCGCCGCCGCTGTTCAACACCTGCGTGAAATTCGTGGTGCGCGAAATGTCGGCGCGCGCAATGCCGACGCCGACGAATGCGTAGGGCATGAAGCGGTCGATGGTATAGCCGGCGCGGCCGCGCAGCGTCAGCATGTCAGTGATCTTCAGCGTCGCTGTCGACGTGGCGGTGAAGGTGAAGCCGTCGGACGCGATGATCGGGCCCACGGTTCCCGTTTGCCCGATCTGCTTGCCGCTCAAGCGGTTGTAATTAGCCTCGACGCCGGCGACGAGCTGATCCCACTGGAAATTGTAGCCCATGAACGCGCCGAAGGCCGTCGCTGACGCCGTGCCCTTGCCGAGGATGGTCCAGCCGCTGACGTCGTTGAGCTGACTGGTATTCTGGAAGATGCTGGTGATCTGCGACTGCGAGGCGTTGCTGAAATCGGCGTTCTGGAACGACATGCCGGCCTGCGCGCCGAAATAGAAGCCGTCCCAATGCGGATAGGTCGGGGGCGCGACCTCGTAGGTCTTCGAGCCGCGCAGCGGGGCATCGCTGATCGGAATGCTGTAGTCGGCGGCGTGAGCGCTGGCGCACAGGACTGCAAGGGCGCCGGCGGCGCTCAGGCTGCGGATACTCAAAACCACTCGACGCATCATCCACCTATGGCGTTGCCGCCGCGCAGCGAAACTCGGGCGTCACGCCCTATCGATCGCTGTACAGATCATCGAAGCTCCAGCGCAGGCCGACCCGCACTTCGTTGGCCGTGATGTTCTTGAATGTGAGATTGCCGACGGCGTCGCCTGCGCTCTTGGCGTCGCCGACGCTGCGAAAGCGGTAGCCGAAATCGATCACCAGATTCGGTGCGACCGTCCAGCCGACGCCGGCCATGGCCGCCCAGGCAAGATTCCAGCGATTCGCCGAGGTTGGACCGGTGAAGCCCGGCTGGCTCACGCTCGTGAGGCGCACATTCGCGGCGCCGACGCCGACGCCGATATAGGGCGTGAGCCGGTACCAGGTGCCGAGATCGGCATAGGCGTTGAGCAGGACCGACGTGGCCTGGATCTTCGCCGTGGTGTCGCCGGACGTCGCCAGCGATCCGGTGTAGTTGAACGGGGAGGCGTAATCGATCGTGACGTCGGAGCGGAACCAGCGGCTCTTGATGCCGACGCCGAAGCCGACGTCGTATTGCTTGCCGAGCGTGCTGGCGTTCAACCCCGAGCCGGTCGAGGCCGTGGCGCTGCTGATGTTCGGCCAGGCGTAGCCGAGGTCGCCGCGCAGATACCAGCCGGTGGAGAAATCTTCGCGATAGACCGGGCGCTTCTCGATGGGCGCGCCGATCGGCGGCGGCGGCAATTGCGGCACGTCGGCTGCACGCGCGCTCGCCGCACAAAGAGCCGCGAAGCCTGCGGCGGCAGCGAACTCTCGCAATCGACTCATGCGCACGATCCCTTCGACTCGACGACGCGGCTGACGCCGCGACGCAACTTCGCAAGACCATGCCGGAGAGAAGTTAAGGCGCGTTTAACCATGAAAATTCACCAAACCGCGCGCGCCTTAACCATGAGCGCGCGCGTCACCGCCCTCGCCTCACGCGGGGAATCACGCGTGGAGATCAGCCTCTGCTGCGATAAACCGGCGTGGGCGCCGGCGGATAAGTTGGTTGCGGCTGATAGACCGGCTGCGGCTGATAGACCGGCTGATAGACGATCGGCTGCGGCGGCGGCGCGTAGTGATGCTCGACGAAGCCGTCGAGATTGAAGCGCAGGCCGAGCTTGATGTCATGCGAGTACAGATTGTGGAATTCCATCGGATGGCATCCGCAGGTCGTGCCGTCGAAGGCGACGAGCGGCTGCGTCTGCGCGTTGCCGAGGTTGATGTAGCGATAGGCGAGCTCGAGGGTGAGATTCTTGGTGACCTTGTAGCCGACGCCGGCATGCAGCGCCCAGGCGAAGCTCCACTTGCTGTTCTCGCCACCCGATGCATCGCTGCCGCCGCTGCCGGCGCATGAGAGGCTGTTCACGCAGGTCGAGAAGTCGCCAAAATTGCTGATGGTGTTGCGCGAAATGCCGACGCCGGCGCCGACAAACGGCGTAAAATTGTACCAAGTGCCGAGGTCGACATAGCCGTTGAACATGAACGTCCACTCGGACTTGCTGCCGGTATAGCGATCGTCAGAGAAGCCGCCGCCTGGCCGCGCACCGACGTCGAAGCCGTGGAAATTGGCCTTGGCGCGGTATTCACCGGTGACGTCGAAGCGCAGCCAATCGTTGAAGTAGTAGCCGACACCGATACCGAACAGCGGCGCCGCGTCGAATCCCCGGTCCACATTGGTGACCGAGGTGAAGTTGCTGTAGTTCGAATTGAAAAGGCTGCCGACGCCCTGATTGGAAAACCCGATGTCGCCGCGCAGATACCAGGCGGAGAATTCCTCGACCGGCGGCGGCGGAATATAGGGTGGTGGCGTGTAGTCAGCCGCGAACACGCGTGTTGAAGCAAGCACGGTCAAGACGACCGTAGCGCCAAATGCAAAACGTGCGCTGCTCATCGCTTCGTCCTCTGCGGGGCCTGCGCGGAATCATCTCCGGCGCAGAGCGGACCGAGCGCGACGATGGCAGCTAAACCTTAAGTGGCTCTTAACCCTGTTTTTTAACCACGTTCTTTAATGCAAAATGCCCGCCAAAATGGCGGGCATCTCACACTTTAAGGATTCATTTACGCGTCGGATAACCGACGGGTCCTTACCGTTTGCGCATGTCCTTGTCGGACCTGCCTTCGCCCGCCGAAGCATCAAGCCATTTGGATGATTGGCGCCAAGGCTTCGCGCAGGCGGGAAACCGGTGTCCATTTTTCCGGGACATGCGCTTTAATCTTCGCCCTCTTCCTCGAGCTTACCGATGTGGTGCTGCGAGTAGAGCTCCACGCCGAGCTTGGCGACGAGGTCGAGCTGCGTCTCCAAGAAGTCGATGTGGCCCTCTTCGTCGGCCATCAGCTTCTCGAACAGATCGCGGCTCGGATAATCCTTCACCGAATGGCAGCAGGTGGCGGCTTCCTGATAGAGCGCGCGCGCCGAGATCTCGGCGGCGAGATCGCAATCGAGCACTTCCTTGACGTTCTGCCCGATGTGTAGCGGATCGAGCACCTGCATGTTGGGAAAGCCGTCGAGGAAGATGATGCGGTCGATGAACTTGTCCGCGTGCTCCATCTCTTCGATGGACTCCTTGCGCCACTGCTTGGCGAGATCCTTGTAGCCCCAGTTGTCCAGCATCCGGTAGTGCAGCCAATATTGATTAACCGCGGTGAGCTCGTGCCGCAGGCCCTTGTTGAGATATTCGATGACTTTGGCGTCGCCCTTCATGCAAAACTCCGGCACTCGCTGGATGGTGGAAGGCGGGAAGCCGCTGGCTTAACACAAAGCCGCAAGCGCGAAAACCGGCGGCGCGCAGCGCGCGCCACGATAGAACGAGCCAAGTCACGACAGAATGATCAGGAGGATCAGTCGGCGCAGCAGCGGCAACCGGCCGGACAGCCGCCGCCGAGCGCTTCATCCATGATCTTGCGGATGGTGCGCGCGCAGCGGCCGCACTGGGCGCTGCAGCCGAGGCAGCCATAAACCTGACTGGCGGACTTCGGCGCGGCCGTGTTCACGGCTGTGCGCACCTCGTGGTCGGTCAGGACGTTACAAGAGCAGACGATCATCGGTTTCCTGGGCGGCCCGCTTCAATCGCCGCTCGTCATAGCGAATTGGCTAAAGCCTCCGTTGCGCTATGTCAAAGCAAAAGCGCACTTTAAAGCCATTCTAATCTATTGAAAAATAAAGACTTTTTGTCCTCGCCGCGCTCGCGGGGGAGGATTTCCTTGAAAACAAAGAGGTATTTTGACGCCGCCTGGCGGCGCCGCACGACCTACGCAGCGACCTCTGTCAGCGCGCCCACGATATCGTCGACCACGGCCTCGACGAGAACCTTGTCGTCGCCCTCGCCCATCACCCGGATCACCGGCTCGGTGCCCGAGGGACGCACGATGAGGCGGCCGCCGCGGCCGAGGCGCTGCTCGGCACTGGCAATGGCCGAGCGCACGCGCGCGCTCTCCAGCGGCTTGCCCTTGCCGTAACGAACATTCTTGAGCACCTGCGGCAGCGCCTCGAAGCGATGGCAGATCTCGGAGACCGGCTTATCCTGCCGCTTCACCACCGCCAGCACCTGCAGCGCGGCAACGAAGCCGTCGCCAGTCGTCGTATAGTCGGAGAGGATGATGTGCCCGGAGGGCTCGCCGCCGACATTGTAGCCGTGCGTGCGCATGTGCTCGAGCACATAGCGGTCGCCGACCGGCGTGCGGACGAGCTCGAGCCCGAGGCCGCCGAGATAACGCTCGAAGCCGAGATTGGACATGACCGTCGCCACCACGCCGGGGCGTTGCAGCCGGCCATCTTCCTTCCAGCTTTCGGCGATCACCGCCATCAGCTGGTCGCCATCAATCACGTGGCCGCGTTCGTCGATGATGATGACGCGATCAGCGTCGCCATCGAGCGCGATGCCGATATCGGCACGCATTTCGCGCACCTTGCGCGACAACGCGTTGACGTCGGTAGAGCCGCAGTCCTTGTTGATGTTGAAGCCGTCGGGCTCGACGCCGATGGAAAAGACTTCCGCGCCGAGCTCCCACAGCGCGGCCGGCGCCACGCGATAGGCAGCGCCGTTGGCACAGTCGACAACGACGCGCAGGCCGGAGAGGTCGATGGCCTTCGGCAGCGTACGCTTGGCGAACTCGATATAGCGGTCGTGCACGCCATCGATGCGTTTGGCGCGGCCGAGATCCTGGCTAGTGGCGAGCTTCTTGGCGAGATCGGCCTCGATGAGCTTCTCGATCGCGCTTTCCTTCTCGTCGCACAGCTTGAAGCCATCGGGGCCGAACAGCTTGATGCCGTTGTCGTCGAACGGATTGTGCGAGGCGGAAATCATCACGCCGAGATCGGCGCGCATCGAGCGCGTGAGCATGGCCACCGCCGGCGTCGGCATCGGACCGAGCAAGAGCACGTCCATGCCGACGGAGGTGAAGCCCGCGACCATCGCGGTCTCGATCATATAGCCGGAGAGGCGGGTGTCCTTGCCGATGACCACCCGGTGGCGATGCTCGCCGTTCTTGAACATGAGACCGGCGGCTTGACCGACCTTGAGCGCCAGCTCCGGCGTAATCACGCGGTTGGCACGCCCACGGATGCCGTCCGTCCCGAAATACTTGCGAACCATACTGACCCCTCGACCCGCGTTATTCTTGCTTTTCTAGCCCGGGTCACCCGCAGGCCTTTATAATACGGCCTGACAGGGCATGATGCTTCAAATATTGTGAGAAATCATTACCACATCGCCGGTTACGCGCTGTTAACGATGCGACGGCGGAAATTTCAAGGCAAAAAGTGCGGAACCGGGCATTCGGCGGCCTTTGCGCTTGATATTCCGCAATTTCGGCGGCCGCGCGGCTCTGCTAGGAACACGGCGACAGAACGATAAGGAAACGTCCATGCGTACGGTCACCTGCATCGAGGACCTGCGGCAGCTCGCCATGCGCCGCGTCCCGCGCGCCTTTTACGACTACGCGGCGAGCGGGTCCTACAATGAGGAGACGCTGCGCGCCAATCGTGCCGACCTCGAGCAGCTGCGGCTGCGCCAGCGCGTGCTGGTCGACGTCTCGCAACGCCGTCTCGACGCCAGCATCGTCGGGCAGAAGATTTCTGCGCCGCTGGCGCTGGCGCCGGTCGGCCTGCTCGGCATGCAGCACGGCGACGGCGAAATCCTCGCGGCACGCGCCGCAGCGGAAGCCGGCATTCCGTTCACGCTCTCGACCATGTCGATCTGCTCGATCGAGCAGGTGGCGGCCGCGACGACGGCGCCGTTCTGGTTTCAGCTCTATGTGATCCGCGACCGTGAATTCGCCCGCGATCTGGTCGGCCGCGCCGTGGCAGCGAAATGCAGCGCGCTGGTGCTCACCGTCGACCTGCAGGTGCTCGGACAGCGGCATCGCGACATCAAGAATGGGATGACGGTACCGCCGGAAATCCGCATCAGGAACATCATCGACATCGCCACGAAGCCGGCCTGGGCGCTGAGCGTGCTGCGCGGCAGGAGCAAGACCTTCGGCAATCTCGCCGGTCACGTCAAAGGCATGGAGAACGTCAACTCGTTGGCCAAATGGATCAGCGAGCAGTTCGATCCGGCCCTGAACTGGAAGGATGTCGACTGGATCCGCAGCATCTGGCCCGGCAAGCTGATCATCAAAGGCATCCTCGACCGCGAGGACGCGCGCACGGCCGTCAAAGCCGGTGCCGACGCCATCGTGGTGTCGAACCACGGCGGCCGTCAGCTCGACGGCGCCGCGTCGTCGATCTCGATGCTGCCGAAGGTCGCCGATGCGGTCGGCGGCGAGACCGAGATCATGTTCGACGGCGGCATCCGCACCGGCGCCGACATCGCCCGCGCGCTCGCGCTCGGCGCGCGCTGCTGCATGATCGGCCGTGCTTATGCCTACGGGGTGGGTGCCGGCGGGCAGGCGGGCGTCGCGCGCGCCATCGAGATTCTCAAGAAGGAGCTCGACATTACCATGGCGTTGACCGGCACACGGACCGTCGACGAGATCGGCCCGCAAATCCTGGTCGACTATGAGGAGCGGCAGAACGCCCGCACGCGACTGAGCGCTTAAGTTCTCACTCTTCCTTGTAGCCGTAGGCCTGCTGATTGCCGGTGGCGCCGTAATATTTGAACGGCAGGAATTTGCCGGAGAGCCCGATCTTGACACGGTCGCCCTTGGGATCGGGCAGGCGTTCGATGCTCATGTCGAAATCGATCGCAGACATGATGCCGTCGCCGAACTCCTCCTCGATCAGCGCCTTCCACGCCGGACCATTCACCATCACCAGCTCGTAGAAGCGGTAGATCAGCGGGTCGGTCGGCGGCATCGGCGTGTCGACACCGCGCATCGGCACCTCGTTGAGCATCGCCTGTTCGCTCTTCGACAGGCCGAACAGCTTCGCCGCGGCCGCGGCCTGCGGCTTGGTGAGCTTATGATTGCCGAGCACCGCGCCGATGATCATGACCGGCGACATGCCGCCGATCTGGTCGCAGATATGCTTCCAGCTCCAGCCATTCTCGCGCTTGATGTCGAGAAGCTTTTCCGTGAGTTCGCTGCGTTTCATGGTTCTCTCCCTGGGATGTCGATCGATGCGCGGCCGCGCCCCGCCGGCAAAATAGCAACCTGCGTGCCAGCACCATGTGAGATTTTCGACGGCTGGAGGGCGGGACGGCCGCTGGATTATGCGAGATCGCGCCGAGGCTGCCGCTAAATGGGGCAAACCGCTCGCCTTTTCGGCGTCCTTGCCAAGGGCCCCACGCCATGTCACCCGAAAGCGCATGAGTGCTGACGTCCAGATCGGAGAAGGCGCGCGGCTCGCCGCGCATCCGCTGCGCGCGGCCGTCCTCGGCGAGGTGCATGCGCGCCCGTTCACGCCGATCGAGACGCCGCGGCGGATCCTGCACTTCGCTTTCGACACAGCGGGCGAGCGCGCGGCAGCCGACCGCGCCGCCTTCGCGGCGTTCTGCAAGGGGCGCGGATTGGCGGCGCTGCAGGCCAGCGACAAGCAACACCGCGTCGCGCTCGGCGGCAGCGTGCTGCGCTGGGAGCAGCATTCCGAATTCACGACTTACACCTGGGAGCTGCCTGCGGAAGCGCCGGAGGCCGCGCCGTTTCATCCGAGTGCCGCAACGCTGGCCTCGCCGATGGCCAGCCTGCCGCAGCCAGGCCCGTTGCTGGTGGCGCTCGATGTGCATCTGCTCGCGGATGCCGACATCGCGCCGGAACGGCTGTTCGATCGGGCCAGCCTGGCGGTCGCGGAGAATTCCGACGGCCGCGCGTTGTTCGCGACCGATTTCCAGGCCGATCCCGCCGGCTTCGTGCGCATCCTGGTAATCGATCGCGGGCTCGGCGTCGAGCGCGCGGGCGCGCTGGTGCAGCGCGTCATCGAGCTAGAGACCTATCGCACGCTGGCGCTGCTCGGCCTGCCGGAAGCGCAACGGCTCGCGCCGACCATCCAGCGCACCGAACGGCGGCTCGCCGAGATCACCGACGAGATGCGCCGCTCCAGCGGACTTTCCGACAATCACCGGCTGCTCGACGAGCTCACCGGGCTCGCCGCCGGGCTCGAAGCGGGCGCGGCAGCGAGCCTGTTTCGCTTTGGCGCCAGCCGCGCCTATGACGAGATCGTGCATTTGCGGCTGCAGACCATCGGCGAACGCAAGGTCGGCGGACTGCCGACCTGGTCGTCATTCCTGGCGCGGCGCATGGCCCCGGCGATGCGCACCTGCATCACCACCGAAGAGCGGCAGGCGAGCCTGTCGCAGAAGCTCGCGCGCGCCGCCAACCTGCTGCGCACGCGCGTCGATGTCGAGCTCGAGCAGCAGAATCGCGACCTGCTGACCTCGATGAATGAACGTACGCGGCTGCAATTGCGGCTGCAGGCGACCGTCGAAGGCCTCTCGGTTGCCGCCATCAGCTACTATGTCGTCGGGCTCATTGCTTATGTGGCGAAAGGAGCCGCGGAGGCCGGGCTGCGGCTGGAGCCGACTTATGTCACCGCCGCCTCGGTGCCCGTCGTGGTGCTGGTGATCTGGTGGGTGGTCCGCCACGTCCGCCGCAAGCACATTGGTGGTACCTGACGCGCGATCACCACAGCGGCGGCGCGACCCCATCGCGGCCGACATTGAGCCGCGCCGTGGTGAACGAGCCGTCATCCTGTTTCGTGGCCCCGAGGACGACAACCTTGGCGCCGGGCTTGAGCTCGTCCTTGTTGCCGGGAATGTAGGTGACAACCAGCGTCGAGGGCACGACGTCGATCTTCTTCTCGCCGCCCTTGAACTTCATGGTCATGGTGCCGCCTTCAACCTTGCTCACCACGTCGCCGACGGTCGCATTCGTCATGGTGCTCTTGGGGTGATAGTCGAAGGGACGATCGCCCTCGCCGGTGCCGCGCATCGATTCCGGGAAGATATGCACTTCGACGGCCTTCCAGGTGCCGTCGGCTTCCGGCATCGCCGTCGAGCCGACAAACGAGCCGGCCTTGATATCGGCTAGCGACGACTTGATCACGGCAACGACCGTGGCGTTGTCGGCCATCTTCACCGTGATCGGCGCACCATCTTTGCCCTTCAGCATGACCATCGCCCCGTCGACTTTTTCGATGGTGCCGGTCACGCGCTGCGGCTTCTGCTGGGCATGAGCGGAAACGACAACAGTCAGTGCGGCAAGAATGGCCAAAGCGATGCGCAACATGACAACTCTCCAAGAGGCAAGCGCGCCGCAGGATGCGGCGCGCCAATCAAGCAACGATCGTGACAAATTTCATCCACCTACATCGGCGGTGTGACCCCGCGGCCGAAGCTGACCGCCGGCGCAGTATAGGTGCCGTCCGCCTGCTTGGCAGCGGCGAAAATAATGACCGGCGTGCCGGCCTTGATCTCGCCCTTCTCGCCCGCGGCGTAAGCGACGATGGCGGTGGCTTTGTCGACGATCACTTTCTTCTCGCCGTCCTTGTATTTGACGGTGACGGTATCGCCGTCCTTTCCGGTGACGATGTTGTCGACCGCGGCGTTGGTCATGGTGCTGCCGGGACGCAGATCCCACTGGCGGAAACCTTCGCCGGTGCCGCGTTGCGCTTCGGTGAAGATGTGAATGGCGATGGCCCGCTGGCTGCCATCGGCCTCTGGCATCGCGGTGACGCCGATATAGCTGTTGGCCTTGATGTCGGCCATCGACGCTTTCACGAACGCCATCACCCGCGCATTGTCCGCGAGCTTCACGGTCATCATCTTGCCGTCGCGCGCCTTGATCTCCAGCGTGTTGCCGTCGACCTTTTCCACCGTGCCGCGGATGCGGGTGGGTGGCGTCTGCGGGGCCATTTGCTGCGCCACGGCCGCGCTCGACAGCAGCACCGCGAACAAGCTCGCGCCCAAGGCGCGTCGCGATAGATGAAACATGCTCTCTCTCCCTGAGGATTTTACCGGCTTAAGCCGGCTTTCTTGACCGATCGGGCGAAAGAACACCGGCCCGGCCGGCTTATTCCTTATATTGCCAGGGCACTTTCTCCGCGGCGACCGCGTTGCGGAGCACGCCGATCTCCGGCACCGCGATCTCGACAATGTCACCGGGCTTGAGCCAGCGCGGCGGATCGAAACGGGCGCCTGCCCCGGTGGGCGTGCCGGTGACGATCACGTCGGCCGGCCGCAATGTCATAAACGTGCTGACATAAGCGATCAGCTCGGCGAACGGAAAGATCAGGTTGGCGGTGGTATCGTCCTGGCGCAGCTCGCCATTGACTGTCGTGGTCAGATGCAAGGGCCTGGCCGGATCGATCTCGTCTGCCGTGACCATCCAAGGGCCGAGGCTGCCACTCGCATCGAAGTTCTTGCCCTGGGTGACATTGAATTTGCCGTGCCGCAGCCAATCGCGCACGCTGCCTTCGTTGCAGAGCGTGTAGCCGGCCACGTGCTCCATGGCGCGTTCGCGCGGGATTCGCCGGCCCTCGCGGCCGATCACCAGCGCGATCTCGCCCTCATAATCGAATTGCTCGGATTCCGGGGCCCGGATCAGCGGCTGGCCGTGGCCAACGAACGAACTGGGCACGCGGAAGAACAGGCTTGGATATTTCGGCTGCTCGGAATCGTCTTTGTATTCGGCATTGCGGTTGGCGTAGTTGATGCCGACGCAGAGGATCTTCTCCGGAGCGAGCAGCGGCGGGAAAAATTCGATTTCGGCCAGTGGAAAATCGGCGCGCACCCCGGCTGACGCATCGCGCGCCACGGCCAAACCATCGTCGCGGATGAGATCGACGAGCGTGGGAAAGCGCGGCGCCAGCCGCGGCTTGAGATCGACGACGCCCTGTCCGGCCACGACGCCGTAGCTCACGCGTCCGCGGACCTTGTAACTCGCGAGCTTCATTCCGAGGCGTCCGGGGTCGCGCGTAATAGCGGTAGCAGCATAGGTATTCCTGACAGCTTTTGATTCGCGCATGTAACAGGATAGGCTTGGCGCCGGATACCCTCGATCATACGTCCGCTGCCATGCCGATCCCGAAGCCGAACCTCGCTCCGCCGTTCAACATTGTCCGCGCCAGCCATGTCGAGCTCGGCGTGCGCGATCTCGGCAAGAGCCGCGCCTTCTATGTCGACTGCCTCGGCTATCTGGTCACCGACGAGACCCGCGACGCGCTTTATTTGCGCGCCGTGGAAGAGCGCAACCACCACTCGCTGGTGCTGTGCCGCGGCGGTGAGGCATCCGCACAGGCGCTCGGCTTCAAGATCGCCAGCGAGGAGGACCTCGACCGCGCCGCCTTCTGGTTCGCACGCAAAGGCCTGCCGACCTCCTTCCTGGAGGTGCCTTATCAAGGGCGCACGCTGCGCACCGTCGATCCGCTCGGCATGCCGCTTGACTTCTACGCGCGCATGGATCGGTCCGAGAGCATGCTGCAGAAATACGCAGCGTACAAAGGCGCGCGCATTCAGCGCATCGACCACCTCAATTGCTTCACGCCGGACGTGCAGGTAAGCACCGACTTCTATTCCGAGATCGGCTTCCGCATCACCGAATATACCGAAACCGACGATCCCGATCCAAAGCTCTGGGCGGTGTGGATGCACCGCAAGGGCAATGTGCACGACCTCGCCTTCACCAATGGCCGCGGGCCGCGGCTGCATCATATTGGCGTGTGGACGGCGAGCGCGCTCGACATCCTGCATATCTGCGACGTGATGGCGACCTCAGGCTATCTCGGCAATATGGAGCGCGGTCCCGGCCGCCACGGCATCTCCAATGCCTTCTTTCTCTATATCCGCGATCCCGACGGTCACCGCATCGAGCTGTTCACCAGCGACTACCTCACCGTCGATCCCGACCACGAGCCGATCCGCTGGTCGCTGCGCGACCCGCAGCGGCAGACGCTGTGGGGCCAGCCGGCGCCGAAATCCTGGTTCGAGGAGGGCACCGTATTTGCCGGCGTGTCGCTCAACGAGCCGGCACTCGCGGCGCAGCCGATCGTGGCGCGGTAATCGATGTCGATGAAATCGCTGTTCATCGACTGCAATGCGCAGCTCGCCCCCGTGTGGACGCGCGTGCATGGGGCGGACGATCCGCCGATCGACGTCAACACCACACCCTACGCGCTGGAAGACCTGCCGCGCGTGCTCGACGGCTATGAGATCTGCCTCGACGACCACTCCTACATGCCGACCGCACTGATCGCGCAGTGCCCAGCGCTGAAGCACATCGTGTTCCTCGGCACTGGCGCCGCGAGCTACATGAATATCGACGAGCTCAAGGCGCGCGGCATCACCGTGCACACCATCAAGGGCTATGGCGACACCGCGGTGGCCGAGCACACCATCGCGCTGATGCTCGCCTGCTGCCGCGATCTCGCACGCATGGACCGCACCGTCCGCGCCGGCACCTGGCAGCCGCTCGAAGGCATGCAGCTCCTCGGCAAGACGCTGGGCGTCATCGGCTTCGGCGGCATCGGCCGCGAGGTGGCGCGCATCGGTGCGGGAATCGGCATGGAGGTGCTCGCCTATAACCGAACGCCGCGCCCATCGCCGGTGCCGATGGTCAATCTCGACACGCTGCTCTCGCAATCCGATGTGGTCTCGCTCAATCTCGTGCTCAATGACGAAACCCGCGGCTTCCTCAATGCCGAGCGCATCGCGCGCATGAAGCCTGGCGCCATCCTGGTCAACGCCGCGCGGGGCGCCCTGATCGAGGAGACAGCGCTAATTGCCGCCCTGCAGAGCGGCCACATCCGCCACGCCGGGCTCGATGTCTTTCACAACGAGCCGCTCAAACCCGACCATCCGCTGGCCCACATGGACAATGTGACGCTGTCGGCCCACGCGGCATTCCGCACGCTGGAAGCCTCGATGACCCTCCTGCGCCGCGCCATCGACATTGTGAAAAAGCTCACAACGACCTGAGCGCATTGCTCGGGGGCGCTTTCCCCGCCACAATAACTGCCAAGAATAAGAGATCAGGGAGGAGTGCGTGAAGCCGGCGCCATTCGCCTATGCCAAGGCGCGTTCGCTGGAGGAGACCGTTGCGCTCCTCGGCGAGCACGGCGATGGCGCCAAGCTCCTAGCGGGTGGCCAGAGCCTCATCGCCACGCTCAATATGCGGCTTTCGGCCCCGAGCCTGCTCATCGACATCAACGGGCTCCGCGACCTCGCCGGCATTTCGCAGCGTGACGGCATGGTGCAGATCGGCGCCCTCACGCGTCACGCGGAGGTCGAGCGCTCGGAGGTTGCCGCCAAACATGCGCCGCTGATCGCGCAGGCCATGCCGCATATCGGGCACCCGGCGATCCGCAACCGGGGCACGTTCGGCGGCTCGGTCGCCTTCGCCGACCCCGCCGCGGAACTGCCGGCTTGCGTGCTCGCGCTCGGCGGCGAGCTCGACATTACCGGCGCCAAAGGCAAACGCAGCGTCAAGGCCGACGCTTTCTTCAAGGGTCTGTTCGAGACCGCGCTCGGCCCGCAGGACGTGCTCACCGCGATCCGCGTCCCGGCAGCGACTGCGCATTCGCGCTTCGGCTTCGCCGAGCTGGCGCGCCGCCATGGCGACTACGCGCTGGTTGGGCTCGCCGCGAGCGCGCGCGCCGACGGCAAGGGCCTCGCGGACGTACGGCTTGCGTATTTCGGCGTCGACTCAACGGCATTGCGCGCCCGCAAGGCCGAAGCCGCCCTGGCCGCCGGCTCGCTGGACAAGGCGGTAGAGGCGCTCGACGGCGATCTCGATCCGCCCGATGACCTGCAGGGCAGCAGCAAGCTGAAGAAGCATCTCGCCGGCGTATTGCTGCGGCGCGTCGCCGCGCAACTTTCGGAGGCGCGGTCATGAGCGAACGCATGGTTGAGATTGCGCTCACGGTGAACGGCGAGCCGGTCAGCGAACGCGTCGATGCGCGCAAGACGCTGGTCGACTTCCTGCGCGAAGACCTTTCGCTGACCGGCAGCCACGTCGGCTGCGAGCATGGCGTCTGCGGCGCCTGCACCGTGCGCGTCGACGGCCTGGTGGTGCGAGGCTGCCTGATGCTGGTGGCGCAATGCGACGGCGCCCGCGTCGAGACCATCGAAGGTGTTTCCGATGCCGGCGAGATCGCCGACCTGCAAGCGGCATTCACACAGCGCAACGCATTGCAGTGCGGCTTCTGCACCCCGGGCATGCTGCTGACCGCGCAGGAGCTGCTCCTGCGCGGCGGCGCACCCTCGCGCGAGGTCATCCGCGAGCATCTCTCCGGCAACTACTGCCGCTGCACCGGCTATCACGCCATCGTCGATGCGGTGGAGAGCGTGGCCAAGGCGCGCGCGGGAGACGGACAATGAAGATCGTCGACGACGCCCCGTCTGGGCTCTCCGCGCTTGACCGGCCGAACTCCTATATCGGCCGCGCCGTGCCGCGTCCCAACCTGGCGCGGCTAACGCAGGGCCGCGGACAATATGTCAGCGACGTGGTGCTGCCGCGCATGGCGCATGTGGCCTTCGCGCGCTCGCCGCACGCGCATGCGCGCATCGTCAAAATCGACACCGCCGCGGCGAAGAAATCGCCGGGCGTCATCGCCGTCGTCACTGGCGCCGAGCTTGCCAAGGTGATCACGCCCTGGGTCGGCGTGCTCTCGCATCTCAAGGGCATCAAGTCGGCGCCGCAGAATGCGATCGCGGTCGACACGGCATGCTGGCAGGGCGAGGCGGTGTGTGCGGTGGTGGCGCGTACCCGCGCCGAAGCCGAAGACGCGGTCGAGCTGGTGCAGATCGACTATCAAGAGCTGCCGCCGGTCACCGATCCGGAAACCGCCCTTGACGCCGGAACGCCGGTGATCCATGCCGCGCTCGGCGACAATCTCACCTTCGAGCGCAAGCTCGACGTCGGCGAGGTCGACAAGGCGCTCGCCGCGGCCGATGCGGTCGTGGAGACGACTTTCGTCTTCGGCCGGCATACCGGCGTCACCAATGAGCCGCGCGCCGTGGTCGCCGACTGGAACCCGGGCGACCAACGCCTGACGGTCTATCACGGCACGCAGGCGCCGCACATGACGCAGAACCTGTTCGCCAAGCATCTCGGTCTGGAGGAGCACCAGGTGCGCGTGCTCACCAAGGATGTCGGCGGCTCGTTCGGCATCAAGGTGCACATCTACGCCGACGAGATGGCAACCGTCGCCTTGTCGAAGCTGCTCAAGCGTCCGGTGAAGTTCGTCGCCGACCGCATCGAGAGCTTCGTCACCGACATCCATGCGCGCGACCATCGCGTGAAAGCGAAGATCGCCGTGACCAAGGACGGCACCATCACCGCATTCGAGATCGACGACCTCACCGGCATCGGCCCCTACTCGGTCTATCCGCGCACCAGCGGTATCGAGGCGAACCAGATCGTCAATCTCGTCGGCGGACCGTACACCTGCCCGAACTATCGCGGGCACGCGCGCGTCGTGTTCCAGAACAAGAACGTCATGTGCCAGTACCGCGCGGTCGGGCATCCGATCGCCACCGCGGTCACCGAGGGGCTTGTCGAGCTCGCGGCAGCGAAGATCGGCATGGACCCGCTGGAGATCCGGCGGCGCAATCTGTTTGCCGACAACGCCTATCCGGCGCAGTCCGCCGCCGGCCTCAAGTTCGAGGCGCTGTCGCACCATGCGTCGCTCGACAAGCTCGTGACGATGATGAACTACGACGCGCTGCGCGCCGAGCAGAAGGCGTTGCGCGAGAGAGGCGTGCATCGCGGCATCGGCTTTGCGTCGTTCATCGAAGTGACCAATCCGAGCGCGGCGTTCTATGGCGTCGGCGGCGCCCGCATCACCTCGCAGGACGGCGCCACGGTGAAGCTCGACGCGCAGGGCGCGATCATTGTGCATTCCGGCGTCACCGAGCAGGGCCAGGGCGCTGACGCCGTGATCGCACAATGCGTCGCCTCTGCTTTCGGCGTCGCGATCGACAAAGTGCGGGTGATCACCGGCGACACCGACAACACGCCTTACGGCGGCGGCACCTGGGCCTCGCGCGCCGCCGGCATCGGGGGCGAAGCCGCCTGGCAGGCGGGCAAGGCGTTGCGCCAAAACGTGCTCGCGGTCGCCGGCTCGATCCTGCAGGCAAAGCCCGAGGATCTCGACATCCGCAATGGCGTGGTCGTCGACAAGGGTACCGTGACCGAGCGGCTCGATCTCGCCGAGCTCGCGCGCATCGCCTATTTCCGTCCCGACACGCTGCCACCGGGTTTCCAACCCGAGCTGATGGCGACGCGGCATTATGTCCCACGCGGCTGGCCGTTCGCATTCACCAACGGCATCCAGGCGAGCTATCTCGAGGTCGACACCGACACCGGCTTCGTCACCCTGCTCAAGCATTGGTGCGTGGAGGATTGCGGTACCATCATCAATCCGCAGCTCGTCGACGAGCAGGTGCGCGGTGGCGTGGTGCAGGGCATCGGCGCCGCGTTGTTCGAGCACTGCCGCTACGACGAGCGCGGACAGATGCTCAACGGCAACATGGCGGACTATCTCGTGCCCATGGCCTGCGAGATGCCCGATATCGAGGTGGGGCACATGGTCTCGCCCACCGCTGACTCCGAGTTGGGCGCCAAGGGCGCCGGCGAGGCCGGCACCGCCGGCGCGCCGGGCTCGGTGATGAATGCCATCAATGATGCGCTGCGCCCGCTCGGCGCAATTCCACTATGTGAAATGCCGTTCACGCCGGATCGCATTTTGCACGCGCTAATGCCCGGTTTTCGAAATTCGTGATCCTCGCGGCACCCCTGGCACGAATTTCGAAAACCAAAGGGCATTAGCAAGTCTATGGTTCTAGTGCCGCTTTTCGATTTGAAATTCCCGAGGCGAGTTCGCAACAGGTTGTGCAGGAATTTCAAATCGGCGGCACCAGTGACGGATTTAGCGCAAACGGATATTGGCGCGGCCGTGCCGTCACGGCACAATCCGCGCCGCCGGGTTTGACCGCGCGCATACAATTTGAAGAACAAGGGCAACATCAATGAACATCACGGTGGGCAAGAAAGCCATCGCGGAGGCATCGGAGAAGCTTTCGAACTGGGGGCGTTGGGGCAAGGACGACCAGATCGGGACGCTCAACCACGTGACGCCGGAGGACATCGTCAAAGCAGCGAGCCTGATCCGCAGCGGCAAAGTGTTCGCGCTCGGCATTCCACTCGACCGCACCGGACCGCAGACCGGCCTGTTCGGCGGCCGCTTCAATCCAATCCATCAGATGCTGGCGACGGGCACCGACGCGGTCTCCGGCCAGCAAGATTGGAACAAGATCCGCTACGCAGACGACACGCTGACGCTGTGCGTGCAGGGCGCCACGCACTGGGACGCACTCGGCCACATCTTCTACGAGGACAAGGCCTATAACGGCCATGACGCCAAGCTCATCGACTCGCGCGGCCTCGCCGTGCTCGGCATCGAGCACTCCAAGAGCAAGATGGTCGGCCGCGGCGTACTGCTCGACATCGCGCGGCATCGCGGCGTCGACTGGCTCAAGGACGGCGAAAGCATCTCCAATGACGAACTCGACAAATGCGCCAAGGATCAGAACGTCGAGATCCGCCGTGGCGACTTCGTCATCGTGCGCACCGGACAGATGGAGCGCTGCCAGAAGGAGGGCGACTGGGGCGGCTATGCCGGCGGCGATGCGCCGGGCGTGAAGTTCGAGAATTGCTACTGGTGCCAGGAGAAGCAGATCGCCGCGATCTGCTCGGACACCTGGGGCGTCGAGGTGCGGCCGAACGAGACCAAGGAAGCCAACCAGCCCTGGCACTGGGTGGTGATCCCGTCCATGGGCCTGTGCATGGGCGAGATCTTCTATCTCAAGGAGCTCGCCGAGGACTGCGCCGAAGACGGCATCTACGAGTTCTTCTTCTGCGGGCCACCTTTGATCATCACCGGCGGCACCGGCTCGCCGATCAATCCGCAGGCGATTAAATAAAAAGCATCCCTCCCCTTCAGGGGAGGGTGGCGAGCGAAGCGAGCCGGGTGGGGTGCGGAACGCAATGTGACCCCACCCCGGACCACTTCGCGGTCCGACCCTCCCCTGAAAAGGGGAGGGATAAGAAAGAGGAGAGACCCCATGGCCCGCTGGCTCAAGCGCGGAATGGACGCGAGCGCGATCAAGGCCGCCGACGCGAAAGTGCGCGAGACGGTGGAGAGCATTCTCGCCGAGATCGATGCGCGCAAGGACGAGGCCGTCAAAGATCTGTCGAAGAAGTTCGATAACTGGGCGCCGGCGAATTTCCGCCTGAGCGCGCAAGAGATCGAGCGCGCGATTACGCAGGTGCCGAAACGCGACCTCGACGACATCAAGTTCGCGCAGGCGCAAGTGCGCAATTTCGCGCAGAAGCAGAAAGAGACGATGCATGACCTGGAGGTGGAGACGCTGCCCGGCGTCGTGCTCGGCCACCGCCACATCCCGGTGAACTCGATCGGCTGCTACGTGCCGGGCGGGCGCTACCCGATGGTCGCGTCCGCACATATGTCGATCGTTACCGCGCGCGTCGCCGGCGTCTCCCGCATCATCGCCTGCGCCCCGCCCTACAAGGGCGGGCCGCATCCCGCGATCGTCGCCGCCATGCATTTCGGCGGCGCCGACGAGATCTACGTGCTCGGCGGCGTGCAGGCCGTCGCCGCCATGGCGCTCGGCACCGAGAGCATCAAACCAGTCGACATGATCGTCGGCCCCGGCAACGCCTATGTAGCGGAAGCGAAGCGCCAGCTGTTCGGCCGCGTCGGCATCGATCTGCTCGCGGGACCGACGGAGACGTTGATCATCGCCGACGACAGCGTCGACGGCGAAATCTGCGCCACGGACCTGCTCGGGCAAGCCGAGCATGGCCCGACCTCACCGGCGGTGCTGATCACCAATTCGGAGAAGCTCGCGCGGGCCACCATGGCGGAAGTCGAGCGGCTCCTTTCGATCCTGCCCACGGCCGACGCGGCGTCGCAGGCGTGGAAAGATTACGGCGAGGTTATCGTCTGCGACGACGTCGACGAGATGGTGCGCGAGGCCGATCGCGTCGCCTCCGAGCACGTGCAGGTGATGACGCGCGATCCCGACTACTTCCTCAACAACATGAAGAACTACGGCTCGCTGTTCCTCGGGCCGCGCACCAATGTCGCCTATGGCGACAAGGTGATCGGGACCAATCACACCCTGCCGACCAAGAAGGCGGCGCGCTATACCGGCGGGCTGTGGGTCGGCAAGTTCATCAAGACCTGCACCTATCAGAAGGTGCTCACCGACCAAGCTTCGGCGCAGATCGGGGAATACTGCTCGCGGCTGTGCGTGCTCGAAGGCTTCCTCGGCCATGCCGAGCAGGCCAATGTGCGCGTGCGCCGCTATGGCGGCCGCAACGTGGCTTACGCCCAGGCAGCAGAGTGACCATAGAGCTGACAAAGACGCCGTCGTTTCGCCTCGACGGCAAGCGCGCGCTGGTCACCGGCGCCGGACGCGGCATCGGGCTCGCCGCCGCGTCAGCGCTGGCGGATGCGGGCGCGCATGTGACGCTCGCCGCGCGCACGGCCAAGGAGATCGAGGAAGCCGCCGAGGCGATCCGCGGGCGTGGACAGCAGGCCGAACCGCTCACGCTTGACGTGCGCGACGTCGATGCGGTGGCGCAAACCATGGCCACGCAGGCGCCGTTCGACATTCTCATCAACAATGCCGGCACCAATCGTCCGACACCATTCGTCGAGACCAAGGTCGAAGATTTCGACTTCGTCTTCAGCCTGAATGTGCGCGCCGCCTATTTCGTCGCGCAGGCGGTGACACGGCGGCTGCTCGAGGCGAAGCGTCCCGGCTCGATCATCAACATGTCCTCGCAGATGGGCCATGTCGGCGGACCCACCCGCGCCGTCTATTGCGCCACCAAGCACGCGATGGAAGGCTTCACCAAGGCCATGGCGATCGAGCTTGCGCCGCACAAGATCCGCGTCAACACGCTGGCGCCGACCTTCATCGAGACGCCGATGACGCGGCCGTTCTTCCAGAACGAAGCGTTTCGCGCCGACACGCTGCGCAAGATCAAGCTCGGCCGCCTCGGCCAATTGGAAGATTTGACCGGCGCTGTCGTCTTCCTCGCCTCCGATGCTTCAGCGCTGATGACCGGAACGTCGCTGGTCGTCGACGGCGGCTGGACGGCAGATTAGGTCATGCGCGTGCGCGCGGCCTTGCTCATTATCTTATGGCTTGCCGGCGCCCCTGCCCTCGCCGCCAGCGACAAAGACCGCATCGTCGGCACCTGGAAGCTGGTGTCGGTGGTCTACGAGGATGCGCAGACCAAGGAGCGCACGCCGGTGCTCGGCGAGCATCCGCACGGCTACCAGATCGCGACGCCGGAGGGCCGCTGGATCGCGGTCGTTACCGCCGACGGCCGCCCGGTGCCCAAGACCGACGAGGATCGCGCCAAGGCGCTGCGCAGCATGATCGCCTATAGCGGGCACTACCGCGTCGAGGACGGCAAGGTGGTCACCAAGGTGGAGGTCGCCTGGAACGAGGCCTGGGTCGGCGGCGAGCAGACGCGCTTCATCCGCTTCGAGGGTGACGACCTGCTGCACATCGAAAGCCCGCCGATGCCGCATCCCAATGTCGGCGGCAAGGTGGTGCGCGTCATCGTCACCTGGCGGCGGGACAAATAACTACTTGAGTACTTCCGGATTGATGCAGTTCGGCGGCACGCGGCCGTCGACCAGCGCCGCGATGTTGTCGACGACGATATTCGCCATCACCTCGCGCACCTCGACGACCGCGCTGCCGAGATGCGGCGCCAGCACCACATTGGGCAGCTTCAACAGATCCGGATCGACGTTCGGCTCGTGCTCGAATACGTCGAGCCCGGCGCCGGCGATGCGGCCCTCGACCAGCGCGGTCACCATCGCCGCCTCGTCGATGATCGGCCCGCGCGCCGTGTTGATGATGAAGGCCGTCGGCTTCATCTTGGCGATGGCCGTGGCGTTGATCAGATGCCGCGTCTCCGCGTTCATCGCCGCGTGGACGGAGACGAAATCGGCCTCCGCTAGCAGCTTGTCGAGCGGGACATATTCGATGCCGATCTCGCGCTCGGCCTCGAGCTTCCTTCGCGGCGCCCAGTAGAGCACGCGCATGCCGAAGCCCTTGGCGCGCCGCGCCGTCGCCTGGCCGATGCGCCCGGCACCGACGAGGCCAATGGTCTTGCCGTAGACCGCGACGCCGGCGAGATAGTTCGACTGCGAGCCGGGAAACTGACCGGCGCGCACCATGCGGTCGCCTTCGATCATGCGCCGCGCCACGGCCAGCATCAGCCCGAAATGGATGTCGGCCGTCGCCTCGGCGACGATCGGCGGCACCACGGTCACCGGGACCTTGCGCCGCGTCGCTTCCGCGACGTCGGTGTTGTCCGGCGTGATGCTCATCGAGGTGATGGCGACGAGCTTCGGATTGGCGGCAATCACGTCGCGGTCGACCTTATCGTGCAGCCGCGAGAACAGAATGTCGTGTTTGGGCAGCGCCGCGATCAGTTGGTCCTTGGGGATGATGCGACCGCTGTCGGGAAACACCTCGACCTCGGCGATCTTGCGCAGCCGATCGAGCGCCGAAGCCGCAATCGGCTGCGTCACATAGACGCGCGGGCGATTCAGCGCTGCCATCGCACCACGCCGGCCACGCCATCGACGGCGCAAGGCACGCCGTCGGGAATCTTGCGGGTCGCATCGAGCACGCCGAGCACCATGGGAATGCCGCGCTCACGCGCCAGCGAGGCGAGATGCGAGGTCGAGCCGCCGAGCTCGGCGACGACGCCGGCAACGCGCGGCAGAATGTGGCTCAGCGCCGGACCGGCGACCTTGGTCACCAGCACGTCGCCTGGAGCGACTCGGCTGAGCTCACATTCGCAATTGACGACCACCGAACGTCCCGAGCCCCAGCCAATCCCGGCAGGATGGCCGTTCAGACCTGGATGCTTGAGCCAGATCTCCTCCGGCACGTAAGCCGGCTCGACGTGCAGCGGCCGCGCCTGCAAGAGCTTGAAGCCTTGCGCATCGCATGCCCATTCGATCTCCACGGGGCCGCCGACCACTTCTTCGGCCTTGCGCATCATGCGGCCGAGTTGCACCGCCTCGCCCGGCCCGAGACACGGCTCGCTGACCATTTCCTTCGGCACCAGCTCGGACGACGCGACCATGCCGTGGCCGCAGGTCTCGCGATGGTTCTTGCGGCCGGCCTCGACCTTACGCAGGAAGCCTTTGCGGCTGAGCACGATGCGATCCGGCACCACCTCGCCCTGCGCGATCGCCGAGCCAAGTCCCCAGGTGGCGCTGATCAGCATGTGGCCTTCAGCGGTCTCGCTGAGGCCCCCGCCGGACGACACCGCCTGCACCACCGGCTGGATCAGCACCGCCATCGCGGTGTCGGCGGGGCTCAGCGCATTGTTCTCCATGTAGCGGCGCGCATTCGAGGTCCACAGCGCCGCCCAGCAGGCGCGCACCGCCGTGAGGAATTCGGTCTCGTCGGAAAGCCCGAGGAAGCTCTCGAACTGGCCGGCGAAGTTCGCGCCCTTGCGGTCCTCGATCAGCGCCGAGGAGCGCACCGCACCGAGCGTGCCCGCCACCTGCATCTGCGCGCGCCAAGCGGCGAGCAGCGGCGCGAGAATCTCTGGGGCGATCGGCTTGTCGTAGAGTGCAAGGCGGATCGCCACCGACAGCCGTCGCTGCGCGCTCAGATCGGCGGCATTGTAGGCGGCGACCTGCGCCTCGAGACCGAGGAAACGAATCTGCGCGCGATAGGCGTCCGCGGTCAGCGCAAAGCCGCCCGGCGTCGGCAGGCCGGCGGCGCCGAGCGCGGCAAGGCTCGCGGCCTTGGGACCGACCCGCTCGGGATCGGTCGCCGCAGGCGCGCTGAGCGAAAGGATGTACGCGCTTTCCATGACCAGCCTCAGCCTCGCCCGCGCGGATGCGCGAGCGCTTCGGGATGACGGCGAAGGTTCAACTAGCGAACGTGATCGCCGTAGCCCGGCAGCGGATCCACTACTGTGATCTGCTTCACAGGGAAGTTGGACACGATCTCGATCGAGTCCTTGTGCACGATCAGCATTTCCTCGATGCGCACGCCGTAGCGGAAGCGCTTGCCGTGCTGCGTCTCCAGCGCGAAGGTCATGCCTTCCTGGATCTCGATCGGATGATCGAGCGACCAGATGCGCGAGATCACCGGTGGATCGTATTGCGCAAGCCCGAGGCCGTGGCCCCAGAGATTGGCCGCTGCCTGATCCTCGTCCTCGTAACCCCAGGTCTCCATCGCCGAGGGCCACTTCATGGCGATGTCGCGCGTGGTGGCGCCCGCCTTCACGGCGCCGATCGAATCGTAGAGCCACTTCAGCGCTTCGCTGTAGGTGTCCTTCTGCTCCTGCGTCGGCTCCTTGCCCACGCAATAGGTACGGTAATAGCAGGACTTGTAGCCGTTCCAGGTGAGCGCGGCCAAATCCATGAACACGATGTCGCCCGGCTGGATGATGCGGTCGGAGAAATTGCGCCAGTTCGGCCAGGTGTTCGGGCCCGACGACACGATGACGTCCTCGACGTCCTCCATGCCCGGAATGCTGTAGAGATATTCCATCAGATGCGCGGTCACCTGGTTCTCGGTGACGCCCGGACGCAGGAACTTCATGCATTCCCAATGCGTGGCGTCGCCGATGGCGCCGACGATGCGGAAGCATTCCTGCTCGTCGGGGCTCTTCACCGCGCGCGCTTCCATCATCGGCGTCATGCCGTCGGTCCAGTTGATCCCCTTCTCCTGGAAGATCTTGATCATGTTGATGTCGATGAAGTCACAGCCGAGCTTCTGCCCGGCGACACCATGCCGCTTCATCTCCTCGATGATCGCGTTGGTGAACTTGGTGACTTGCTGCGTCGCCGCCGGACCGGCCGCGCCTTTGATCCAGGCGAAGGAGTGCCGCACGTTCTCTTTCGGCAGCCACGGCGAATGCCGCTCGATCTGGAAGCCGAGATCGCCCTGCTCGAACAGCACCGGCCGGCCGTCGCCGCACAGCATGGCGTAGCGCAGGCCAGGCTTGAGCCGGTTCCATCCCGGCGTCAGCGTGCCGGTGATGTAGCGCACGTTCTCGTCATACATGCAGAGCATGGCGCCGAGGCCGTGCTTCTTCATCATCTTGCGCGCGCGCTCGATGCGGTATTCGCGCATGCGGTCCCAGTTGACGCGCTGCTGCCAATCAAGACCGGCAATGCCGAAATTCGCTCCCATGACGTCCTCCCGTTCCGGCTGCCTGCATGCGGGGCAATCGGTTGCTTTCGTTGAAAATGTTATGCGGATGACAGGCTCGACAGAAATAATATATTCTGCCTGTTGGCATCAGCTTTTCTAATAGCGATCCTCTATGGCTAATATTCCCCTGCGGCAGGTCCGCGCCGTCATCGCCGTGTGCGAGGAAGGCTCCTTCACCCGCGCGGCCGAACGCGAGAATGCCACCCAGTCCGGCATCTCGCAGCACGTCGCCGCCGTCGAGCGCAGCCTCGGCATCAAGCTGTTCGAACGCTCTGCCGGGCGCGTGGTTCCGACACCGGCAGGGCTGCGCTACTACAAGAGCTGCGTCGCCGCCGTCGGCGCGCTGGAGCATGCGGCGGAGGAAGCGCGCTCGTTTGGCGGCGCCGTAACCGGCGAATTGCGCATCGGCCTGATGCCGACCTTCACCCGCGCGGTGCTGGCGCCGGTGATCGAGGCCTTCGTGCCGCGGCATCCCGAAGTGCGGCTGCATATTGTCGAGGGCTATAGCGGCCTGCTCACCGAGATGGTGCTCGCCGACGAGCTCGACTTCGCGGTGGTGCCGGCGTTCGAGGGCACCATCGGGCTCAAGGCGCGGCTGCTGGTACGCGACCGCGAGATGCTGATCTCCGGGCCGAAGCGCGGGCTGTCGGCATTGGCGCCGCTGCGGCTCAACGAAATCCGTCCGTTGAAGATCGTGGTGCCGGGCCCCGACAACATCCGCCGGCGCAATCTCGAGACCTATTTCCAGACGCATGGCGTCGAGGTCGACGGCCTTTTGGAAATGGACGCGATGATCGCGACGCTGGAGTTCGTCGCCCGCTCCGATTGGATGACCGTGCTGCCAAGCGTGATTTCGGTGAACGACATCGGAAGGAACGAGCTCATCGTCAATCCGATCGTCGAGCCGGAGCTGCATGCCGAATTCGTGGTCATCCAGCCGACGCGGCGCACCTTGAGCACGCAGGCGCGGCTGTTCCTCGAGCGCTTCGAGGCCGAGGTCGCGCACATCCACGAGGTCTGGGACGCGGCTATAGCGCCATCCACGCGCCGTCGGCGTCGACGGATTTGAACACGGCTTCGAGCGCGGCCACCGTGTGCAGGATGCCGGCGTCGTCGATGTGAAAGCGGCCGCGGCCAAGCGCCGCAGCCGCGAAGGATTCGAGGTTGAGGCGCTGGTGGATCACCGGAGCGAAATCGCGCACCTCCGGCTCGCCGGTCGGGCGATGGATCACCAGACGATTGTCATTGACGCTCTCCGCCCAGACATGTTCGCCGAAGATCGCGATGCGCCAGATGTACGGCGTCTTCAGCGTGGTGCCGAGGACACCTGTGGCACCGTTGGCGAAATCAAGAAGCGCCGCAGTCGTGTCGCCGGCAGGCAGATCGAGCACGCGGCGACGCGACAGCGCGCTCAGGCGCCGCATTGGCCCGACAAGATAGCTGAAGCTGTCGAGCACATGGATGCCCATGCCGGTCATCCCGCCGGCCCGGCTCTCCTCGAGCGCCGTGCGCCAATTGTCGCGGCCCTGGGCGGCCAGCCAATCGTGGCTGTAGTTGCCCTCCGCATGCATGATGGTGCCGAGCGCGCCCGATGCAACGAGCTCGTGCAGCGCCGCGATCGAGGGCAGGAAACGGAAATTCTGCCCCACACCGAGCGCAACATCGGCGCGCCGACACGCGGCGATGGCGGCCTGCGCATCGGCCTTGTTCAGCGCAAACGGCTTCTCGCAGAACACGTGCTTGCCGGCGGCGGCCGCCTTCTCGACCAGCGAGCGATGCGTGGTATGCGGTGTCGCCAGCACCACGGCCTGGATCGTTGGATCGACGAGCACATCGTCCAGTGAGGTGCTGAGCTTGAGCCCGTGCTGCCGGCAGAAATCCGCCGCGAGCTCGGGCTCGAGCGTCACCCCGCAGGTGAAGCAGATCAACTCCGAACCTTGGATCGCCTCGGTGAGCTTCTTGCCCCACCAGCCGAGGCCGACAATGGCTGCGTTCAACATGCCCGCGGAAGAACCCTAGGCCGCCGCCGGCGCGCCGGGCTGCTTCAGCGGATGCGCGCGGGCAAAGGCATCGTTCTTCATGCAGGCATCGACGATGCGCCGCACCGTCGGATAAGGCGCGAGATCGACCTTGAAGAAATTTGCGCCTGCGACCTGGCTGGCCAGGCAGATGTCGGCGATGGTGATCTGCTCGCCCTGGCAATAGGTGCCGGTCTCCTTCTCGGTCGCGAGATGCTCCTCGAGGCCGCTGAGCGCCGCGCGATGCCAATGCTGCGCCCATTTGTGCACGCCGGGCTCGTCGATCTTGAACTCGTGCGTGAGATATTCGCGCACCCGCGGCACGATCAGCGGATGCGAGTCGGCGGCGACGATCTGAGCGAGACCGCGCACCCGCGCACGTGCCTTCGGCTCCTTCGGCAGTAGCGGCGGTTGCGGATGCGTCTCGTCGATATATTCGATGATCGCGAGCGACTCGTAGAGCGCCGGTCCATCGCCGTCGACCAGCGCCGGAAGCGCCATCATCGGGTTGACCGCCTTGAACTTGGGGTCGCGCTGATGACCCTGCATCAGGTTGACCTCAACGACCTCGGGCGTGAGCCCTTTGAGATTGAGCGCGATGCGCACGCGATAGGTCGCGAGCGAGCGCCAGAACGAGAACAGCTGCATCACGTCCTCCCTATTTCTTGCTGCCGCCCGGATCGGCTTTGAGGCCCGCGGCCTCGATGCCAGCTACCGCACAAATTTCGTCATTGTCGCCGGTGTCACCGGAAATGCCGACGGCGCCGACGATCTTGCCGCCTGCATCGCGGATCAGCACGCCACCAGGATTCGGCACCAACCGTCCGTCGCTGGAGCCGACGATGCCTGTGAGGAAATTCGGGTTCTGCGCCGCGCGCTCCATCATGGTGCGCGAGCCCCAGCCCATGCCGAGCGCGCCCCAGGCTTTGCCGAAGCCGATCTCGAAACGCACGATGCCACTGCCGTCCTCGCGCTTGGCGGCGACCACGTGCCCGCCGGCGTCGAGCACCACCACGGTCTGCGGCATGCAATTGGTGTCCCGCGCCTTCTTCAGCGCGGCATCCACGATGGTTGAAGCTTGTGCAAGCGTAACGGACATGTGCTTCTCCAAATGAACTTCAGGATTTCTTCCACTGATGCGCAAAGAACGCCGGGATGTTGGTCTGGTCCTGCGGACCAAGACCGGCGCGGCTCGCGGCATCGAAGGTCGCCAGCGTTCGCTCGATCAGCGGCAGCTCGGCGCCGCGAAGTTTGGCCTCGGCGAGCATCGTGCGCATGTCCTTGCGCGCGGAATCGATGTCGAAAGCTGTGGCGCCTGCGTCACCGCCGGACAGCACCTTGGCAATCACCGGGCCGCGCTGCTTGAGGAAATTCGGGCCGCCGGACGTGTCGGCGAAAATGTCCATCAGCCGCACCGGATCGACGCCGACATGCTGGCACAGCGACACGGCCTCGCCGCAGGCCTGCCAGTAAATCATCAGCGGTAGATTGATCGCGAGCTTGACCGAGCAGCCGGCACCGACCGGGCCGCAATGCTCCAGTCGCCGGCACAACTGCTCGAGGATCGGACGCGCCCGCGCCGCATCCGCGTCGCTGCCGCCCATGAAGCCGATCAACTTGCCCTGCCGCGCCGGGCCGACGGTACCGCCGACCGGTGCGTCGACGAAGCCGGCGCCTTTGGCGTGGACCTTCTCACTGAGTGCGATCGCGGTGCCGGGCTGCACGGTGCTCATCTCGATGAACAGCTTGCCTTTGACGTCGCCAGACAGCAGCCCGGAGGCGCCGTTGTAGACGGCGTCGATCGCCGCGGCGTCGGTGAGAATGCTGATGATCACCTCGCTCGCCTTGGCGAGCTCGGCCGGCGTCGCGGCGACTTTGGCACCGGCCTCTGCCAGCGGCTTGGTCTTGTCCGCCGAGCGATTCCACACCGCAAGTGTGTGCCCGACCTCCATGAGCCGCGCGACAATCGCAGCTCCCATCCGGCCAACGCCGGCAAGTCCGATCTGCATGGATAGCGTTCCTCGTCAACGATGGGCGTTCTTCGCAAGCGCCCTTTGCGGGGCGCGACGATATGCGATCGCGACGTAACCCGAAAGATACCAAGTGGCTCTCGACAGAACCGGCTCGAACCGCTTAAGAGGCATGCGGATTTCTGATCGGCGCAAGCAAGCGGGGACATTGGAATGGCGACGAGGAAGAAGAAGGGCACGGTCGGCATCGTCGGCCTCGGCATCATGGGGGGTGCCTTTGCGCGCAACCTCGCGGCCGCCGGCTGGCGCGTCGTCGGCTTCGACATCAGCGCCGCGCGCCGGCGCGAAGCCGCGCGCGCGGGCGTCGAGATCGCCACTGATGCCGCCGACGTCGCCGCCAAGGTGCCGGTCGTCATCACCAGCCTGCCCACGCCGAAAGCCCTCGACTTCACCGCCAAGAAGATCGCGGCAGCCAAGCTGCCGCGCCGCACGATCGTCGAGGCCTCGACGTTCACCATTGAGGACAAGCAACGCGCCGCGGCCGTTCTGGAAAAGGCCGGGCACAGCGTGCTCGACACCCCGGTCAGCGGTACCGGAGCGCAGGCGAAGAAGAAGGATCTGATCTTCTATGCCAGCGGTAATTCCGCGGCCATCAAGAAGCTGCGGCCAATGTTTCGCGACTTCGGGCGCGAGGTTTACGACCTCGGCCGCTTCGGCAATGGCAGCCGCATGAAATACGTCGCCAATCTCCTGGTGGCCATTCACAACGTCGCCGCTGCCGAAGCCATGGTGCTCGGCATCAAAGGCGGCCTTGATCCGGAGATAGTCTACAAGCTGGCCAATGCCGGCGCCGGACAGTCGCGCATGTTCGATCTGCGCGGTCCGATGATGGTCAAGGATCGGTATGACGACGTGACGATGAAGGTGAGCGTCTGGCAGAAGGACATGAGTGTGATCGGCCATTTCGCCAAGCAGATCGGCGTCAAAGTGCCGCTGTTCACCGCCAGCGAGCCGATCTACTCACGTGCGATCGCGCTCGGCCATGGCGAGCATGACACCGCGTCGGTCTGCGCGGTGATCGAGAACATGGCGCATTTCAAGCGGCGAAAGACCCGCGCGCGCTAAACGGCAATCCCTCCCGGGTCACATTCTCGACGGAGCAACCTGCTCCGATCGTTTGTGCGCGCTCATCTGTCGCGTGCACCGGAATCCGGTCATGTGACAGCCGCAGGGCAGACCGGGCTTTACAGGCCGGAATGCATTGGCCGATGATGGGGTTCTCTGCTGCATCACGCATGCGCAAACACCCGCGCAACAGCCTTGATCAAGGGGCGAGCGAACCAAGAGGAGGAATCGATGTCACGCAAACTGAGCCGCCGCACGTTCATGGCGGGCACCGCCGTCGGCGCCGCGGCGGCCACGTTCCGCTTTCCCGCGCCGGCCATCGCGCAGGGCGCGCCGTTCAAGATCGGCCTGCTCACGGTCAAGACCGGCCCGCTGGCGCAGGGCGGCATCCAGATGGAGCAAGGCATCGCCACGTTCCTGAAGGAGAAGAACAATACGTTGGCCGGCCGCAAGATCGAGTTCGTCTCCGCCGATACCGGCGGCAAGCCCGACGGCACCAAGACCAAGGTTCAGGAATTGGTCGAGCGTGACAAGGTCAATGTCATCCTCGGTCCGCTCGCGGCCTTTGAGCTCCTCGCGATCACCGATTACGTCCGCGATCACGAGACGCCGCTGATCAGCCTCGCCGCGGCCGAAGACGTCACGCAGCGCAAAGCCAATCCCTTCGTCATTCGCCCGTCGGCCACCTCAGCGCAGTGCTGCCACGTGATGGGCGATTACGCCGCGAAAGACCTCAAATACAAGACGGCGATCACGATCTCGGAAGACTTCGCCTTCGGCTATGAGCAGATGGCGGGCTTCCAGCGCGTGTTCGAGGACGACGGCGGCAAGGTGGTCAAGAAGCTGTGGCCGCCGCTGGTGACCCCGGACTACACGCCATACATCGCGCAGATCCAGGACGCGGATTGCTGCTTCAACGGCTTCGCCGGATCCAACCCGGTGAAGTTCATGCGCGCGTATCAGGATCTCGGCGTCAAGGCGAAGATCCCGCTGCTCGCCGGCTGGACCGCCATGGACGACGCGCTGCTCAAGAGCCTCGGTGACGAAGCCGTGGGCGTTCTTTCCGCGGCCTGGTACTCGGCGGACATCGATACGCCGAGCAACAAGCAGTTTGTCGCCGACATGCAGAAGGACTACGGCGTGCTGCCGGGTGGTTATTCCGCTGGCATGTACATCGCCGGCCAATGCGTCGAGGCGGCGTTGAAGTCGCTCGGCGGCAAAGGCGACACCGGCAAGGAGCTGGCGGCGGCGCTGCACAAGATCTCGCTGACCGACACGCCACGCGGGGCGTTCACCATCGACCATCTCGGCAACGTGGTGGGCACGGTGTTCATCCGCAAATGCGAGCGCAAGAACGGCAAGCTGACCAACACCATCATCAAGACCTACCCGAAGGTCAGCCAGTTCTGGACCTATCCGGAGAAGGACTTCCTCGAGAAGCCGGTCTATGCGCGGGATTATCCGCCGGCGAAGAACCTGAGATAGGCACGCCTGCCTCAGCACTGACCTGAAATGCCGGCGGACATCTATCTTTGGGCCACACTGGCAGTGAACAGCATCGCCTATGGCGGCCTGCTGTTCCTGCTGTCCGCCGGCTTTTCCCTGATCTTCGGGCTGATGCGCATCCCCAATTTGATGCACGGCTCGTTCTTCATGCTCGGGGCTTATCTCGGCGCGCAGTTCCTCTCCGCCGGGCTGAACTTCTGGCTGGCGGCGTTGCTGAGCGGTCTGGCCATGGCCGTGGTCGGCGGCCTGGTCGAGCGCTTTCTGCTGCGCCGGCTCGCCGGCCAGGAGCTCGCCCAGGTGCTGCTGACGCTGGGGTTCTCTTTCATCATCGCCGACCTGTGCCTGATGATCTGGGGCGGCGATCCGATCCAGCCCTCGACGCCGGCAGGCACCGTGGGCTCCATCCGCGCGTTCGGCCTGTTCTTCCCCGTCTACCGCCTGGTGCTGCTCGGGATCGCGGTCGCAACCGCGATCGCGCTGTGGGCGCTGATCGACTGGACGCGGCTTGGGGCGATGATCCGCGCCGGCGTCGATGACGCACCGATCGCACGCGTCGTCGGCATCAAGGTCTCCGGCCTGTTCACGCTGATCTTCTGTCTCGGCGCGGCGCTCGCTGCCTTCGCCGGCGTGATCGGCGCGCCGATCCTCTCGGTCTATCCCGGCCTCGACGTCGACATGCTACCGCTCGCTTTGATCGTTGTGATCCTCGGCGGCACTGGCAGCCTGCTCGGCGCCCTGGTCGGCAGCTTCGTCATCGGCTTCCTCTACAATTTCGGGCAAGCGATGCTGCCCGATCTCGCTTACGTCATTCTGTTCCTTCCCATGGTCCTGGTCTTGGTGCTACGGCCGCAGGGTCTGTTCGGCCGGATGCTTCCATGACCCGCAGCTCCGCTCGCTGGCTTGCGCTAGCCGTCGCGCTTCTCGCGCTCGCCACCCTGCCCTTCTGGATGATCGGCGACTACTACACGAACATCGCCAGCCAGATCCTCTATTGGGCGATCTTCGCGTTGGGGCTCAACGTGCTCGTCGGCTATGCCGGCCTGGTGTCGCTCGGACATGCGGCACTGTTCGCCATGGCCGGCTACACCGCCGGCCTGGTGCTCGAGGCCGGCCACGGCCACATCCTGGCGATCGTCCTGGGCTTGACCGCAAGCGTCGCCACGTCCGCCGTGTTTGCCGTGTTGGCGCTGCGCTCCACCGGTATCGGTTTCCTGATGATCACGCTGGCGCTCGGCCAGATCGTCTGGGGCATCGCCTATCGCTGGGCCGATCTCACCCATGGCGACAACGGCGTGGTGCTGCACGGCTATCCGCGGCCGTTCGGGCTTGGCATCGATACGCCGACCGGCTTCTATTATCTGACGTTCCTGTTCTTCCTGCTCGCGCTGGCCTCGATGACGATCTTCGTACGCTCGCCATTTGGCGCGAGCTTGCGCGGCACGCGCGACCAGGCGCGCCGCATGACCGCGCTCGGCTACAATGTGTGGCTGATCCGCTTCTTCGCGTTCCTGATATCCGGCTTGTGGGCGGGCATCGCCGGCCTGCTTTTCGTCTACTACAACCAGTTCATCTCGCCACAGATCGTGGCGCTGCAGACCTCGGCGGAGGTGCTGCTGATGGTGATCTCCGGCGGCACCGCGACGCTGCTCGGCCCGATCGCCGGCGCCGCCATCGTCGTCATCATGAAGAACGTGGTCAGCGCTTATGTGGAGCGCTGGAATCTGGTGCTCGGCGTCATCTTCGTCGCCATCATCAGCTTCATGCCCGAAGGCCTGGTGCCCGGATCGATCCGCCTGTGGAAGATGGGCTGGCGCGCGTTGCTGACGCGCAAGAAGGCGCTGCCGAACACCGGAGCGCCGCCGTCATGACCGCCCTCGGTGTCAACAGACTGTGCAAGTCGTTCGGCGGACTGCGCGTCACCGCGAACGTCAATCTCGACATTGCGGCCGGCGAGCGCCGGCTGATCATTGGTCCCAACGGTGCCGGCAAGACCACTCTGTTCAACCTGATCACCGGCGAGCTGACGCCGGACAGCGGCTCGATCACGCTGTTCGATCACGACATCACCAAGACGCCGAGCCGCCGGCGGCCGCATCTCGGCATGGCGCGCACCTACCAGATCATCACGCTATTCCCGCGCGACAGCATCCTGCGTAACGTCACACTGGGGTTGCTCGGCCTGTCCGATTTGCGGTGGAGCCCGTTCCACGATCTCGCGCGCCAGCAACATCTCGTCGACGACGCGCACGAGGCGCTCAAGCGCGTCGGGCTCACTCATATCGCCGAGCGGCCGCTGGCGCAGACCTCCTACGGCGAACGCCGCCGGGTCGAGATTGCCATGGCGCTGGCGCAGAAGCCGAAGGTGCTGCTGCTCGACGAGCCGTTCGCCGGCCTGTCGATCGACGAGCGCCGCGACGTCAAGGAGCTGCTGCTGACCATCCCGCGCGACGTCACCATGGTGATGATCGAGCATAATATGGACGTCGCGCTCGACTTCGCCGACCGCATCACGCTCTTGCATTTCGGCGAGGTCATCGTCGAAGGCACGCGCGCCGAGGTCGTCGACGATCCGCGCACGCGGGAGGTCTATCTTGGCCACTAACGCGTTAAGCCTCCGCAACGTCGACGCCTATTACGGCGACAGCCATGTGCTGCAGGACGTGTCGTTCGCGCTCGGCGAGGCGCGCATGCTTGGGCTGCTGGGCCGCAACGGCGCCGGCAAGTCGACCTGCATGAATGTCGTGGTCGGCCTCCTTGCCGCGCGGCGCGGTGAGGTCGAAGTCTTCGGCAAGCCGGCGACGCGGCTGCCGCCCGAGGCGATCTCCGCCTGCGGCGTGGCGCTGGTGCCGCAGGGCCGCCGCATCTTCCGCAGCCTCACCGTGCGCGAAAATCTGATCGTCGCCGCGCGCAAGCCGACAACGACACAGCACGCGCCCTGGACCATGGACACGGTGTTCAGCATGTTCCCGCGGCTTGCCGAGCGAAAGAGCCAGATGGCCGCGCACCTCTCCGGCGGCGAGCAGCAGATGCTGGCGATCGGCCGCGCGCTGATGGGCAATCCGCGCGTGCTGCTGATGGACGAGCCGTCGGAAGGCCTCGCCCCGCAGATCGTCTCCGAGGTGATGGCGACGATCCGCAAGCTCAAAGCCAGCGGGCTTTCCATCGTGCTCGTAGAGCAGAACCCGCAGCTCGTCTTCGACGTCGCCGACGACATCGTCATTCTCAACAGCGGTCGCGTCGCCATCACCGATACGGTCGAGTCGGTGCGCGGCCGCCAGGCCGACCTGCGCCAGCATCTCGGCGTGTTTTAGCTTCGAAAGGACAGGGCAATGGCCACGATGTGGAACAAATACGCGGACACCGCGGCGCGCAAGCACGGCAAGCCCGGACGCGAGGTGCGACCGAAATCGACCACCATCGACCTGCACGCGCATGCAGCGGTGCCGCAGGCCGCGCAATTCGTGAAGCCGCATCTCGATCTGTCGACGATTCCGCTCGGCCATTTCGCCTCGCCGGCGACGAAAGAGCTCAGCGCCAAGCAGGAGCAAGACATCCGCTCGCGCATGCTCGAATATGACGACCGGCTCAAGGACATGGACGGTATGGGCGTCGACATGCAGCTGGTCATGCCGCCGCCGCCGCAGTGCTACCACACTGTCGCCGTCGACATCGCCGTGCCCGCCGCGCGAATGGTCAATGACGGCATCGCCGAATACTGCGCACGCCACGCCGACCGTCTCATCCCTTGCGGCACCGTGCCGATGCAGGACGGCCAGGAAGCGGCGAAGGAGCTCGAGCGCGCGGTAAAGGAGCTCAAGGTCAAGGCCGTCGAAATCCTGACCAATGTGAATGGCCACGAGATCTCCGAACCGCAATACGCGCCGTTCTGGAAGAAGGCGGAAGAGCTCGGCATCCTCGTCGTGCTGCATCCCAATGGCTTCACCGAGGGCAAGCGCTTCTCGCGCTTCTATTTCAACAACGTCATCGGCAATCCGCTCGAGACCACGATGGCGCTGCACTACCTCATTTTCGACGGCGTGCTGGAGCGGCATCCGAAGCTGAAGATCCTCGCCGTGCATGGCGGCGGTTTCCTCGGCGCTTATTGGGGGCGCATCGACCACGCCTGGGGCGCGCGCTCGGACTCCCACGGCGACCTGCCGAACCCACCGACCAGCTATCTGAAGAAGGTTTATTTCGACACCATCGTGTTCACGCCGCTGCAGCTCGAAGCACTGGTGAAGGCCTTCGGCGTCGATCACGTGGTCATGGGTACGGACTTCCCGTTCGACATGATCGAGCACGATCCGATCGGGCACATTGCCTCGGTGCCGGGCTTCGACGACGCGACGCGCGCGGCGATCGCCGGCGGCAATGCGAAGAAAATATTGGGGCTTTGATTCCAGAGCTGTCATGCCCCGCGAATGCGGGGCATCCAGTACACGCCGCACCCTCTGTGATTACTGGGTCGCCCGCCTTGGCCGCGCCGCCGAGCTTAGCGAGGTCCGGCGCGGCCGCCGAAATATGCTCGCGCTGTGCGCTCGCCTTCGGCTCGCCAGCGCGAGTTGGGCGACGACAACGGAGAGTCACGCGTAGAGGAAATCCAGCACCGCCGTCTCTTCCAGCACCGCATCGGCGGTGCTGTGCTTTTCCGAACGGACCTCCTCCTCGCGCGTGCGCGAGGCTTGAAGGTAGGCGCCGAGATGCCGCGCCCGCTCGATGATGCGGCGGTTCTCCGGCAGCCGCGCGGCCTCGAAGCGCTTGAGTGCCGGCTCGACATCGGCGGCGGCCAGCGCTTCGGTCAGCGCCGCTGCATCGTCGGCCGCCTTGGAGACGCCGGCTGCGACATGCGGTCGCGCCACGAAAGCCGCATCACCGAGGATGGCGACGCGGCCGAACGCCATGCGTGGACTTTCCAGATCGTAGATCGGCTGCAGGATCGGCTCCTCGATCAGCCTCACGATGGCGCGGAATTGCGGCGCCAGCAGCTGCTCGGCATCGGCGCGCATCTCCGCGATGGCCTCGCGGCGAATGAGCGGCGGCGGGATCGAGATCGCATGGGTGACGCCGCTTTCGTCGGTAAGCAGCCATTGCAGCTTGGTCTGCTCGTCGGCGGGGCGATACCAGACCACGTTGTAGCGCCGGTGTCCGCGCCGCAAATCATTGTCCGGGCCCGCTACGGGATAGCCGAGGAACTGCTCGCCCGGCGGCAGCCCGAAGGCCATGCAGTCGGCGAGCTCGCCGTGCATCGGCTCGGGGATCGCGCTCTCGGCGAGGAGCGCGCGCCACGCGGTGTAACCGGCATAGAGCGGGCCGAGCTCCGGCAGAGACTGCGCCCGCACCGTCGAGCGGATGCCGTCGGCGCCGATCAGCAGATCGGCCGTCGCGCTGCGGCCGTCGGAAAAATGCGCGACCACGCCGGCGGCGTCCTGCGTGAAGCCGGTGAGACCGCAGCCGCGATGATAACGCTGCGGGCCGAAGGCATCGCGCAACAGTCGATAGACGCGCTCCCAGGCCGTGAGCACTTGCGGACAGTCGAACTCGCTGACCAGCTCGCCGCGGCGATCGAGCACCTTGCGCGTGACCATCTTCACGCCGAGGTCGGTCGAATCGAGGCCGAGATTTTCAAGGCGCGCAATCAGCTCGCCTTGCGCCACGATGCCGGCGCCGCGGCCTGAGAGCTCGCTCTCCACGCGCTCATAGACATCGACGTCCCAGCCGCTGCGGCGCAACAGCAACGCCGCCAGCAGGCCGCTCATCGAGCCGCCGATCACCACCGCCTTGGGCAAACGTCCTCCACCTGTTTTTTCCCGCACCGGGACTTGCTATATATCGCGCTGAGACAGCTTTGGAGGAATGCCATGGCGATGACCATGCTGGATAAGGCGCCCGTCAACAAGGACAAGTCGGCCTGGCCGGCGGAGATCGCTGCCGAGTTCGAGCGCGAGCGCAAGAACCCCAATCCCTGCGTCGGCTCGATCCTCATTTCGCAGAGCGACCGCGTGCGCGTGTGGATGATCCGCCTGCAACCCGGCGAGCGCATCGGGTTCCATCGCCACGTGCTCGATTATTTCTGGACCTCGGTGAATGGTGGCCGCGGCCGCCAGCACGTGCATGACGGCACCACCGTCGAATACACCTATCAGCCGGGCGAGACCCGCCACGAGACCTACGGCGCCGGCGAGTTTAAAGTTCACGACCTGGAAAATCTCGGCGACAAGGAGATGGTCTTCATGACCATCGAATTCCTCAACAGCGCCAACAAGCCGATGCCGCTTCCCGCCCACGTGCGCTCGCAAGCGGCGGCTTGATCGCCCTCTGCTCAAGCCGGCGTCCACCGTGTGGTGGGCGCCGGTATTGTTTTGTCTCCAACAATCGCGCCTGCGGCCCGAAAGCTCTAGCCAAGCCGTTGAGCTTTCTGCACACTCACGTTAAATGCGCAGGCCGGCTCAACGGCCCGGCGCCGCGGCAACGCGGTCAAGAAACACCGTTTGGGGGAAACATGCGGCCTGATGGGACTCCGGCGCTGTTGCCGGGTTTGTTGCCGGCTTGCACTGAAACCGCCGCCAGGCTCGGGCGCGCGTTCGGCGCGAACTAGTCGGGGCCGCGTATGTTCGAGTTATTCCTCAACGCTTGCATCGCCGGGATCCTGCTCGGCGGCTTCTATGCCGCGGTGACCATCGGCGTTTCCATCTCTTTCGGCATTCTCGACATCGTCAACATCGCACATCCCGCCTTCATCATTCTCGGCTCCTACATCGCCTACATCATCAACATCAATTTCGGCGTCGATCCGATCCTGGTCAGCATCCTGGTGCTGCCGCTGTTCTACGCGCTCGGCGCCAGCGTCTATCAGCTCTATTACGTGTCGTTCGAGAAATACGGCCAGGAAGCGCTGCGCGGCCTCGCCTTCTTCTTCGGCCTGCTGTTCATCACCGAGGTGCTGCTGATCTTGGTGTTCGGCGTCGACTACCGCTACGTCAACGCGCCCTATATCGACACGACCTTCCACTACTCGTTCATGGATCTGCCGCTGCGCATGGTGATCCCCTGCGTGATCTCGCTGATCCTGCTCGTCGCGCTGCAGCTGTTCCTGACACGCACTTTCCTCGGCCGCGCCATCATGGCGGTGGCGCAGGACCAGCTCGCCTTGCAGCTGATGGCCGCCGACCCGATCCGCATCAAGCGCATCGCCTTCGGCATCTCCATCGCCACCGCGGCGATCGCCGGCGCCTTCCTCATCGTCATCCAGCCGGTCGAGCCGTCGATCGGCCGCGACTATATCGGGCGCATCTTCGCCATCTGCGTGCTCGGCGGCCTGCAAAGTCTGCCCGGCATGCTGATCGGCGCCATGCTGCTCGGGATCATCGAAAGCATCACCGCGACCTTCTACGGTCCGTCCTGGGCGCCCGCGGTTTCCTTCGGTCTGCTGTTGCTGACGCTGGCGATCAAGCCAGCCGGATTGATGGGAAGGTAGATCGATCGTGCGCTCACCCGTATTCTTCCTCGTCTGCGCCGCGGTCGGCATTGCCGTCTTCATCTTCGGCAAGGTGCTGAACAACGACTACTTCTTTTTCGCCGGCTACACGGTGCTGCAATATGTCGTGCTCGCCACCGGCTGGAACATCCTCGGGGGCTATACCGGCTATGTGAATTTCGGCTCCGCCGCGTTCTTCGCCATCGGCGCCTACAGCTCCGTGGTGCTGCACAAGACCATCCCACTGCCGATCCCGGTCCTCGTGCTGATTGCCGCCGTCATCTCCGGTGTGATCGGCCTCGGGATGGGCTATCTGACGCTGCGTCTGCGCGGCTCATTCTTCGCCATCGCCACCCTGGCCCTGGCGGTGGTGCTGCAGACGCTGGTCGTCAACTGGGATTTCGTCGGTGGCTCGCGCGGTGCCTACATCATCCGCCCGAACACCGTGCCGATCATCGGCAGCTATATCGAATACCTGTTCCTGATCATGCTGGCGCTGGCGGTGATCGCGCTCACCGTGGCGCGCGTCATCGAGCGCTCGCGGCTCGGCTATGGCTTCGCCACCATCCGCGATGACGAGCTCGCCGCCGAGGCCTGCGGCGTTCCGACGCTGCGGCTCAAGCTCATTGCCACCACGCTCTCGGGCGCACTGATGGGCATGGCCGGCGCGCCGTTCCCCTACTACATCGGCTATCTGCAGCCGTCGTCCGCCTTCGGACTGGAATACGCGGTGAACTCCATCGCCATGCCGATGATCGGCGGCACCACCAGCTGGGCCGGCCCGCTGATCGGCGCAGTGCTGCTCGGCACGCTGCAGCAGCTCGCGACCGTGACCATCTCGTCCGCTGTCAACCTGTTGATCGTGGGCCTCCTGCTCACCGGCTTTGTCATCATCGCCCCGAGCGGCATTCTCGGCCTGGTGCAGAAATACTGGAAAGGGCGCGACGTCGGCTTTGTCGGCCGTCGCCGCGTCAGCGCGGGGGGCTCATGAGCGCCGCCCTCCTCGAGGTCACCAATCTCAGCAAGCGCTTCGGCGGGTTCGTCGCGCTCGACGGCGTCAGCCTCAGCGTGGCCAAAGGCCAGCGCGTCGGCCTCATCGGGCCGAACGGCTCGGGCAAGAGCACGCTGGTCAACTGCATCTGCGGCACCTTGCACAACGAGGCCGGCAGCGTGCACTTCGAGGGCGAAGCGCTCGACGGCATGGTCGCGCATGAGCGCACGCATCGTGGTGTCGCCCGCAGCTTCCAGCTGCCGCGTCCCTTCGTGACGCTCACCGTTGCCGACAATCTGCGCGTACCGCTGCTCTACACCGCGCATGTGCGCCGCGGCGGACATCTCACTGTCGCCGAGGCCAACGACCGATGCGCCGAGCTGCTTGGCCTGGTCGGCCTCGCCGACAAGGGGCAGAAGTCGCCGAAGGAGCTCACGCAGATCGAGATGCGCAAGCTCGAGCTGGCGCGCGCCATGGCCGCCGAGCCGAAGCTGTTAATCGCGGACGAGGCGATGGCCGGCCTGTCGCAATCCGAAGTCAACGACATCGTCGCACTGCTGATCAACCTCAACGAGCGCGGTATCACCATCATCCTCATCGAGCACATCATGCGCGCGGTGATGAGCTTCTCGCAGCGGCTGGTCGTGCTGGTCTCCGGCAAGAAGATCGCCGACGGCGATCCGCAGGAGGTCGTGCAGCATCCAGAAGTGGTGGGAGCCTATCTTGGCCAATAGCCTCACCATCGACGGCGTCGACGCCGCCTACGGCGCGGTGCGCGTGCTCGAGCATGTGAGCATGGACGTCCGCTCCGGCGAGACCGTGGTGCTGCTCGGCACCAATGGCAACGGCAAGAGCACGCTGATCAAATGCATCATGGGCATGCTGCGCCCGCGCTGCGGCACCATCGTCGCCGAGATCGAAGGCGAGAGGCACAATCTCGTCGGCATGCCGACGGAACGGATCGTCGACCTCGGCATCGCGCTGGTGCCGGAAGGCCGCCGACTGTTTCCGCGGCTCACGGTCGAGGAGAACCTGCTGCTCGGCGCCTTCCGCAAGAAGGCGCGCGCCGAGCTCAAGCGCAATCTCGATTTCTGCTTCGAATGCTTCCCGCGGCTCGCCGAGCGCAAGAGCCAGCTCGCCGGCAGCATGAGTGGCGGCGAGCAGCAGATGCTGGCGCTTGGCCGCGCCCTCATGCTGGCGCCGAAGATCCTGCTGATCGACGAGCCTTCGGTCGGCCTCGCCCCGATCCTGGTGAGCCGCACCATCGACAAGATCAAGGAGCTCAAGGACAGCTATCAGCTCACCGTGCTGATGGCCGAGCAGAACTTCACTCAGGCGATCCGCATCGCCGATCGCGGCTATGTCATCGTCCACGGCAAGATCGAGTTCTCCGGTGCGTCGGCCGCCGAGCTCAACGACAACGAGCTGATCCGCAAGTTTTATCTGGGGCTGTAGGCCCTCGTCCCTGCCGCATGCGCCAAGAAAAACGCCGCGCGGTTTCCCGCGCGGCGCCGAATGTGGCCAGCAGTTCGAAGGTTATTTCTTCGCGTTCTCGTACGGATAGATGAGCTTGCCCGAGGCATATTCCGCAGGCGAGATCACCACCTGGTGCGTGACATCCTTGAACTCGTTCACGTCGCCCGATTTGGTGATGCCCTGGAACTGCACCTGCAGCACGCGCGACTGCGCCCATTCGCCCCATTTTCCGAACTTCACGTCGCCGAGCACCGTCTTGAACGTGCCCTTGCGGATGTAGTCCGCGAGCTTGTCGTCGTTGAGGCTCTTGGTCCCTTCGATCGCCTGCGCCAGCACCTGCAGTTGCGCGTAAGCCTGCGGGGCCATGTAATAGCCGAGCGCATCGACGCCGGCGGCGGGCGCCTTCGCCTGATACTTCTTCATCAGCTCTTCGATGCCGGGGAACTTCATCTTCGGCACCGGCAGCCAGAAGTCGTAGGTGGTGAAGCCGTTGAGCTGCGGTCCGAGCTGCGTCTTCATCGCTGTGTTCTGCGGACCGACCATGCCGCCGCCGATCATCTTCGGCTTGAAGCCGATCTCGTTGACGGCGCGCACAATGCCGACCGAGTCCGGCGGATACGAGCAGACGACGACGATGTCCGGATTGCTCGCCTGGATGGCGCGGACGATCGGCGTGAAGTCGGTCGTCGACGGCGGATAGGACTTGTCGTAGACCACCTTCAGTCCATATTTCTTCGCGTTCTCGCGCGCGCCATCCGAGGCGTTCTTGGAGAACTCCTGGTCCGCGGCGACGATCGCGACTGTGGTCGGCTTCGGGTTCTGCGCCATGGCGGCTTCGAAGAAGCCTTGCGTGAAGGCCGGCTTCGGATCCGGACCCGACGGGATCATCACGAAGTACTTGTTGTAATCGAACGCGGTGTTCACGCCGAGCCCGAGCAGGCCGATGAACAGCTTGCCGCGCTGGATGACGACCGGCATCGCCGGCGCCAGCATGGCGGTGGCGTAGCCGCCGATGACCAGGTCGACTTTGTCGACGTCGAGCAGCTTGGTGTAGATGCCAGGCACCGTCGAAGGATTGCTCTGGTCATCGTAGGAGATGAGCTTCACCGGCCGGCCGAGCAGCCCGCCCTTGGAATTGACGTCCTCTTCCCAGATCTGCTGGGCCAGCAGCGCCGACTTTCCGTTCGGACCAAGTCCGCCGGTCATTGCCATGCTGTAGCCGATCTTGATCGGCTCCTTGCTCTGCGCAGCCGCCGGGCCGGCGAACAGCGCACAGGCGGCGACTATGCCGACTGTGCCTGCTGCGCAGGCCAGGACTCTCGTTTTCAGATTCTGAAACATTCGCTTCCTCCCGATTTGTTGTGTTTTGCGCATCTTAGGCGGAATTCTCGAAGTCTTGCTAGACCCCTTCGACGATGACGTTTTCGACCTCGCCGGCTCCGCTGCGCCGGAACGCCGCGGCGGCCTCGTAGTCCGGCGATTTGAAGCAGGCGACGCCCTGCGCCAGCGTGGGAAATTCGATGACGATGAAGCGGGTGAATTTATCCGGGCCCTCCATGATCTGGTAGCGCCCGCCGCGCGCCAGCACCTTGCCGCCGAACTTGGCGATGATGCCGGGCACGAGGTCGGTGTACTTCTTGTATTCGACGGGATCGTTGATCTTCGAGCGGGCGACCCAGTATGCGGGCATGCATTCCTCCATTCTCGGGCGTCATCATCCGCGAAAAGCGGATGATCCAGTATCCGCAGTTGCTGCGATAGGGTTTACTGGATGCCCCGCCTTCGCGGGGCATGACAAGCCTTGAGTGAGGTTCAATGCCGCGCCAGCTGATCGACATCTCCGTGCCGCTCGAGAACACCGTGCATGCCGATCCGCCCGGCTACGCGCCCGCGATCGACTATCACACGCACCGGCAGACCGCGCCCGAGGTGGTGAAATTCTTTCCCGGCCTCACCGAGGACGACCTGCCCGATCGCGAAGGCTGGGCGATCGAATGGATCAAGCTGTCGACGCACAACACCACACATCTCGATGCGCCTTATCACTTCGCCTCCACCATGGATCACGGCAAACGCGCCATCACCATCGACGAGGTGCCGCTCGACTGGTGCCTGCAGCCCGGCGTGAAGCTCGACTTCCGGCATTTCGCCGACGGCTATGTTGCCACCGCCGCCGATGTCGAAGCCGAGCTCAAGCGTATCGGTCACACCCTTTCACCTCTTGAAATCGTGCTGGTGAACACCAGCGCCGGCGTGGCTTACGGCCGCCCCGACTACGTTGCTAGGGGCTGCGGCATGGGTCGCGAGGCGACGCTGTATTTGCTCGATCGCGGCGTGCGCGTCACCGGCACCGACGGCTGGAGCTGGGATGCGCCGTTCATCCACACGATGAAGCGTTATGCCGAGACCCGCGATGCGGGCCTGATCTGGGAAGGCCATCGCGCCGGGCGCGAGATCGGCTACTGCCATATCGAGAAGCTGCACAATCTCGAAGCGCTGCCGTCAACCGGCTTTATGGTGAGCTGCTTTCCGGTGAAGGTCCGCGGCGGTTCCGCCGGCTGGACGCGCGCCGTCGCGATCATTGATGCTTGATCGCCCGCGTCTCCGGGCGATAGCATCACTCCACAACAAAGGCCGGCGCTAAGACTGGTCGAGATCACGGGAGGATCACGTGGATCGACGCCGTTTTCTGGCCGGCTCCGCGGCGGCTGTTGCGCTTTCTGCAGGTCCGTCGCTGGCGCAAAGCAAATATCCCGATCACGCCATCACCATCATCAATCCGTTTCCGCCCGGCGGCGCCTCGGAAGTGGTGACGCGTCCGCTCGCCGCAATTCTCGAGCCGATGGTGAAGCAGCCGGTGGTGATCGAGACCAAGGCAGGCGCGGCCGGTGCCGTCGGCACGCAGGTCGCGGCATCGTCGAAGCCTGATGGCTACACGCTGCTCTCGCACATCACCTCGATCTCCGCGCATTCCGAGGTCGACAAGCTGTTCGGCCGCCCGGTGAAGTTCACCCGCGCCGATTTCGTGCCGCTGGCGCGCTTCGTCGCTGACCCTTGCGCGATCCTGGTCAACGACCAGCAACCGTACAAAACGCTGAACGAGCTCACTGAAGACGCCAAGGCGCGTCCTGACGCCATCATCTATTCGTCGTCCGGCCTCTACGGCGCGCTGCATATTCCGATGGCGCTCTATCTCAAGGCCGCGAACATCAAGATGCGGCATCTGCCGACCAATGGCGGCGGCCCGGCCCTGACCGCGCTCCTCGGCAACAACTCGCAGGTGCTGGTGTCGTCGGTGTCGGCGAGCCTTGCCCAGATCAAAGCCGGCAAGGTGCGTCCACTCGCGCTGTTTGGCGCGAGGCGCTCGAAGGCGCTCCCTGACGTACCGACGATGAAGGAGAGCGGGTTCGACCTCGAATATTATCTCTGGGTCGGCATGTTTGCGCCCAAGGCGACGCCCGAGCCGGCGGTCAAATATCTGCGCGAGGTGCTCGACAAGGCGGCGCATACCGAGCAGTTCAAGACCGCGCTCGCCAATCTCGGGCAAGAGCTCGACTATATGGACCAGCCCGAATTCGCCAAGTTCTGGGATGCCGACGCCAAACGCATCGAGGACGCGGTGCAGCAGATCGGCAGAGTGCAAGGCTGAACAAGAGAGCAGCGCGTCTGCGACGCTGCCGTTTGAGGAGAGCGCCATGGACAGACGAAATTTCATGGTCGGCGCCGCTGCGTCGGCTGCCGCAGTGTGGACGCGCGGTGCTAGCGCCGAGGATATCTTTCCTTCGCACGCCATCACCATCATCAATGCGTTTCCGCCGGGCGGCATCAACGACATCGTGACGCGCCCATTCGCGGCGGCGCTGGAGCCGATCTTCAAGCAGCCGGTGGTGATCGAGACCAAGGCCGGCGCCGGCGGCCAGGTCGGCGCCCAGGTCGGCGCCACCGCAAAGCCCGACGGCTACTCGCTGCTCTCTCACAACAACGGCATTTCCGGCTACGCCGAGGTCGACAAGCTGTTCGACCGGAAGCCGAAGACTACGCGCGCGGATTTCATCCCGCTGGCCCGTCTCGTCGCCGATCCGGTGATGGTGATCGTCAATCCCGAGCAGCCGTGGAAGACGCTGAAGGATTTCGTAGATGACGCCAAGAAGCGTCCGGAAGCGATCATCTACTCGTCGGGCGGACTTTACGGTGCGACGCATCTGCCCGTCGCGCTCCTGGAAAAGGCCACCGGGTTGCCCAAGCTGCGGCATTTGCCGACCAATGGCGGCGGCCCGGCGATCACCGCGGTGCTCGGCAACAACGCGCAGGTCAGCGTGCAGTCGGTCTCGGCGTCCATCCAGCATGTGCGCTCAGGCAAGCTGCGCGCCCTTGCCGTGTTCGGGGCCAAACGGGCCAAGGCGTTGCCCGACGTGCCGACGCTGAAGGAGCTCGGCTACGATCTCGAATACTATCTGTGGGTCGGCCTGTTCGCGCCGAAGGGCACGCCACCCGCAATCATCAAGACGCTTACCACGGCAATGGACAAGGCGGCGACCGCGCCGGAATTCGCCAATGCCGTGGCCAATATCGGTCTCGACGTCGCCTATCTCGACGCCGCCGGCTTTGCCAAGTTCTGGGATGAGGACGCCAAGCACTCCGACGAAGCGGTCAAGCTGATCGGCCGCGTGCAAGGATAACATTCATGCAATTGCGCGCCGACCATGTCGCCGGAACCGGCTTCATCGTCTTCGGCCTGCTGATCTTCGCGCTCAGCGGCGACCTGCCGACCGGACAGCTGTCGATGCCGGGCTCGGGCTTCCTGCCCAAGATCTGCGCCGGCCTGATGATCCTCGGCGGCGGCGTGCTGGCGCTGCGCGGACAGGAAAGCGGGCCGTTCGCCGACGTCGACTGGACCGACGGCAAGCACGCGCTGATGGTGATCGGCATCACCGCGGCAGCGACTGTGCTCTACACCGAGACCGGCTTCGTCATCACCATGATCGCGATGATGATGGGCTTCCTGCTCATCATCGAGCGCAAGAACGTGCTGCACGCGGCGCTCTACTGCATCGTCACCGTCGGCATCACCTATGTCAGCTTCGTCTACGGTCTGAAGCTGCAGATGCCCACCGGCCCGCTCGGCTTCTAGGACTTCAACGCGTATGGAAAGCACCCTCATCAGCCTGGTGCACGGGTTTGGCGTCGCGCTGGCGCCCGCCAATCTTTGGTACGCGTTTCTAGGCTGCCTGGTCGGCACGCTGGTCGGCGTGCTGCCCGGCATCGGGCCGCTCTCCGGAATCAGCATCCTGCTGCCGGTGACCTTCGGGCTCAATGCCACGCAAGCGGTGATCATGCTCGCCGGCATCTATTACGGCTCGCAATATGGCGGCTCGACCACCTCGATCTTGATGCGCATTCCCGGCGAGGCGTCGTCGGTGATGACCTGCATCGACGGCAACGCCATGGCGCGCAAAGGCCGCGCCGGCTCGGCACTGTGCATCGCCGCCGTCGGCTCCTGGGTCGCCGGCACATTCGGGGTCATCGTGCTCACGGTGGTGGCGCCGCCACTGGCGACGCTGGCTTTGCGCTTCGGGCCGCCGGAATACACGGCGCTCCTCGTGCTCGGCCTCATCTTCCTCGCCTACATGTCGTCGACCTCGCTGGTGCGCACACTGCTGATGGCCTGCATGGGCCTTCTGTTCGGCATGGTCGGTATCGACAACATGACCGGGCATTTCCGCTACAGCTTCAACCTTGCCGAGCTCGGCGACGGCATCGGCATCGTGCCGGTCGCCGTCGGGCTGTTCGGCCTCGGCGAGATCCTGGCGACGCCGAGCTCCAATGTGGTGAGCGAGATCATCACTCCGAAGCTGCGCGAACTCTTGCCGACGCGGCAGGAATGGCGCGAGTCGGCGATGCCGATCGCGCGCGGCACCGTGCTCGGCTTCATCATCGGCATCATCCCCGGCTCGGCGCACATCATCTCGAGCTTCCTCTCCTATGCGCTGGAGCGCCGCGTCTCCAAGCATCCGGAAGAGTTCGGCAAGGGCGCCGTCGCCGGCGTCGCCGGGCCGGAATCCGCCAACAACTCCGCCTCGACCGGCGCCTTTGTGCCGATGCTGGCGCTGGGCATTCCCACCGGACCGATCACCGCGGTGCTGATCGGCGCGCTGATGGTACACGGCGTCAATTCCGGGCCGCAGCTCGTCACCGAGCATCCCGACGTGTTCTGGGGCTTCGTTGCCTCGATGTATGTCGGCAATCTGATGCTGCTGGCGCTCAACCTGCCGCTGGTCGGCCTCTTCGTTACCGTGTTGCGGATCCCCTACGCCTACCTCTATCCGCTGATCATCATGTTCTGCATCATCGGCGTCTACGAGGTCAGCCATTCCATCGTCGACGTCTGGATCATGCTGATCATGGGCGTGCTCGGCTACATCCTGCGCAAGTTCAAGTTCGACCCGGCGCCGCTGGTGCTCGGGCTCGTGATCTCGCCGATCTTCGAGCAGAGCCTGCGCCAGTCGTTGATCATGTCGAACGGCAATTATCTGATCTTCTTCAGCCGGCCGATCTCACTGAGCCTGCTCGTCGTCAGCGGCGCCCTGCTCCTGCTCTCGGCCTACAGCTTCTTCGTCAAGCGCAAGGACTGGCGCGACACACTGGCCGAGGCGGAAGCAGGAGAGATGGAGGCATGACGCAAGCCCGAGTGACCGCCTCTCGTAAGCTGCTTGCCATCGACAAGAACGGACGTGAGTTCGAGCTCACCATCGGCGTCGGAGCGCCTTACGAGATTTCCAAAGACCAGTGGATCTGCGCGGCGTCCACGCAGGGACTGCACGAGCGCGTGTTCGATCTGCACGGCGTCGATTCCTGGCAGGCGCTGCAGCTGGCCTCCCAATTTGTGGCGCAGACGCTGGCCTATTTCATCGAAGGCGGTGGACGACTGTTCTCCTTCGAAGAGCGCGCGCCAATCGCGCTAGAGGATTTCATCCCGCGACTTGGTGCGCGATCTGGCTGAAGCGCTGCGCGACCGGCCGGCAGCCATTGCACTGAAGGAACCAAGTTTGCCGTAGGCTCGTTGTTCGAGCGGCATTGCACGTTCATTGGTTTGCAGGTGCGAATTGGAATATCTGGTTCGCTTTCTCGTTGGTGGCATCGCTGTTTCGCTGTTCGCCGTGATCGGCGACGTGCTGCGCCCAAAGAGCTTTGCCGGTCTCTTCGGCGCCGCGCCATCGATCGCGATCGCGACACTGGCGTTGACCGTCGCGAAGGAAGGCAATGCCTACGCGGCGACGGAAACTCGCTCGACCATTCTCGGCGCCGTCGCGCTTTGCCTGTACAGCATCGTCGTCTGTCAGCTGCTCAAGCGATATCGGCTGAACGCCTTGCTTGCCAGCGCGGTGTCCATGGTCGTCTGGCTGATCGCTGCGCTCGGCTTTGCACGCCTGATACTCGGGTGACGCGATGCTTGTTCGCATCAAGCTTTCCGCACTCGGCGAGACACGCTGGTACGAATGTCTGATCCGTTTCGTGCTCGGCGGCGTGGCGACGGTGCTTGCCGGTGTCATCGCCAAGATGTACGGGCCGGTGATCGGCGGACTGTTCCTGGCTTTCCCGGCGGTCTTTCCAGCCAGCGCCACGCTGATCGAATCCCATGAACGCAAGCGCAAGGAGCGCGCAGGACTGCGGCGGACCGTTCGCGGCAAGGATGCCGCCGCGCTCGATTCGGCCGGTGCGGCGCTGGGCAGCATCGGGCTCGCTGCTTTCGCGGCGGTGGCCTGGTTGACGCTTCCGCACGCGACTTGGTGGCCGCTGCTCGCCGCTACCATCGTCTGGCTGCTGGTCTCGGTGCTCTGCTGGTATGTGCGCCGCCTGCTGCGCTCGACCCGCTAACGGACTAGGTGCCGGCTCACTTCTTCACCCAGTCCGCGCATTTCGGCACGTCGGTCTGCGTGCCCCAGGGCATGATCGGCACGGACGACGTCGAGTTCTTCGGCGAACCTTCGATGATGCGGTCGGAATAGACCATGTAGACCAGCACATTGCGCTTCATATCGCAGCCGCGCACGATCTGCATCTTCTTGAAGAACAGCGAGCGGCGCTCGCGAAACACATCCTCGCCCTGCTCGAATTTTTTCTTGAAGGTGATCGGGCCGATCTGCCGGCAGGCGAGCGAGATGTCGGAGACCTGCTCGGCGACACCGATCCAGCCCTTCAGCCCGCCGCGCTCCGGCACCGTGAAATGGCAAGCGACGCCCTCGACCTCGGGATCGTCGAGCCCGTAGGTGGCGAGCTTGTCGTTCGGCGTCAGCCACTTGAACACCGTGGAGCGCTTGAAGATCAGGTCCGGCTCGTCGGCGCTGCGGGCGGGCGCCGCAACCATGAGCACAAGCGCCGCGGCAAGACAGGCAAGCATGAGCTTTCGCACGGGACCCTCCGAAGCTGATCCCAGCGAGATAAGCAGGCCACTTACGAAATGAAAGCCTCTACTTGGCTTTCGGCTGCCACAAGGCGAGGTAGGCGCCCGTCGGATCGACGAAGATCGAGAATTCGCCCGCACCCGGCACCTCGGTGACATCACGGATGATCGTGGCGCCGAGCGATTTGGCTTTGGCGGTTGCGGCGCGAACATCATCCACGCCGACATAGGCCAGCCAGGCGGATGGCGCATTTGCCATGGGATGCTTCATCATCCCCCCGCCGGTTCCGTCGCCGACCTTGACCAAGGTGTAGGTCTGGCCGCCGCCCATGTCGTGATCTTCGAACTTCCAGTCGAACAGCGACTGGTAGAACGAGCGGGCTTTCGGCAAGTCCTGGGTGGCAAGCTCGACATGGACGAACGGATTACCCATGGTCAACTCCTGAACAGGTTCGGGGGGAGCGGCCATGGTGTACGCAGCATTTGCGACAGACAAATCACGCCTGCGCGACCGGCAGCGTGTTGGGGACGGGACAAGCGCGATGCACGACGCGCAAAATTTCGGTGCGCGCTGAACCCCGCCGAGCGCGCGCGAAAGCCCCTACTCGGCTGCCCGCCGTGCCGCGATGATCTGGTCCGCGGTGCGACCGGTCAGCTCGGCCATGTGGTCGAACTTGAAGCTGAAGCCGCCGACGCCCGCCGTCGCCGAGCGCACTTCGATGATGAGGTCGCCGATCTCGGACTCCGGCATCTGCGCGCGCACTGCATCCCAGCCGTCCCAGCCCTCGCGCGTGTCGAAGCCGAGGATCTGCCCGCGACGCCCGGAGAGGATGGCGTTGATCTTCGCCGTGGCTTCGTTCGGACAGACGATCTCCACCGCATGGATCGGCTCGAGCAAGACCGGCTGACACTGCGGCAATGCCTCGACGATGCCGAGGCGGCCGGCGGAGCGGAACGCCTGATCGGAGGAATCGACGGTGTGGTAGGAACCGTCGATCAGCTTCACCGCGATGTCGACAACCGGGAAGCCGAGCGGCCCCTGCTTCAATCCGTCGATCACGCCCTCCTCGACCGAAGGAATGTAATTGCCGGGGACCACGCCGCCTTTGATCTCGTCGGTGAAGGTGAAGCCGGAACCGCGCGGCAGGGGCTTGATGTCGAGCACGACATCGCCGTACTGGCCGTGGCCGCCGGACTGTTTCTTGTGCCGTCCGCGCTGCTGGATGCCTCTGCGGATGGTCTCGCGATAGCCGACCGCCGGCGGACGCGAGGCCACCGGCACACCGAACCGGTCAGAAATGCGCTCGGTGGAGACGCGCAGGTGCATTTCGCCCTGGCCCCATAGGATCACTTCGTGGGTCTCGGCATTGTGCACGATGTTCAGCGCCGGATCTTCCTCGCTGAGCTTGGTGAAAGCCTGGCCGAGCTTGACGTCATCCTTGCGCTCCTTGGCATAGAGCGCGATGGCGAGCACCGGCGGGGTCGGCTGGACGTTGACCACTGCCGCATGCGGCTGCTTCCCGGTCGACAGCGTGTCACCAGTCTTCATGTGATCGAGCTTGCCGAGCGCCACGGTTTCTCCGGCCTGCGCCGGACCGCGCTTCTCGTAATGCTGGCCCATCACTTTGAACACGCCGGCGACACGGCCGGCCTCGCCGTTCCGGTTGCTGAATGTCGTGCCCTCGGCAACTTGTCCGGCGAGCACCCGCGAGATCGACATCTTGCCGCCATGGGCGCTGTGGAAGGTCTTCAGCACGACCGCGACGGTCTCGTTGCCCGCGTTGACGCCGAGCCGCTTCGCCGTCGCCTCGATGCCGGGCGTCTCGTGACGCAGCGCCTTGAGCAGCCGCAGCACGCCGTTGGTGCGTGTCGCCGAGCCGAGCAGCACCGGACACACCAGTCCTTCGCGCAGCTCCTTGGCGAGGTCATCGAATACCTTGTCGCGCGGCGGCTGGATGTCTTCGAGCAGTTGCTCCATCAGCTGGTCGTCATGATCGGCCAGCGTCTCCAGCATGGAGAAGCGCGCGGTCTTCTCGCGATCGAGCGCATCGCCCTCGAGATTGATCACCTCGGAGGCGGCGTGCTCCTTGTAGACAAAGGCGCGCTCGAGCGCGAGATCGACGAAGCCGGTGATGAGCTCGCCGGAGAAGGTCGGAATCTGCCGCAGCAGCAGCTTGCAGCGCGACGCCGGCTGCAGCAGCGTCAGGGCGTCGTAGACGGCGTTATTGGCCTTATCGATCTTGTTGAGGAACAGAAAGTGCGGGATCTTCTGCTCTTCGAGCTCGCGCAGGATGAGCTGCAGCTGGGGAACCTTCTTCTCATCCATCTCGCAGACGACCACCGCGGCGTCCACGCCCGGCAGCGCCGCGCGCATATCGTGGATAAATTCGATGGAGCCCGGGCAGTCGAGGAACGTGTAGCTGTCGCCCATGAAGGTCGTGGTGGCGACGGTAAGTTCGACGCTCATTTTGTGGTGACGTGCTTCCTTGCTCGCATCACCGACCGAGGTTCCCGCATCGACGGTGCCCTGCCGCTGGATCGCGCCTGTGCGCGCGAGAATACCTTCTAACAGCGTGGTTTTGCCGCTCTGGAACGGGCCCACGAGCGCGATGCACCGGGGACCTCTGGCACCGTTTTGCGCCATGAACAGCCTCCCTTGCTGGCCTTAGGACGTTTTTTCAACGATCCTTCGGTCAACATCGTCTCAGGCCTTGGGGAATCTGGCAAGAGGCGGCTAGTGGTCCGATTCCGAAGTTCGCCCTTACTCACTGCGACCTCGGTAGCGAACTTCGGAATCAAAGGACCACTAGCAAGATTTTACGCTCCTAGTGCCCCTTTTGAACTCGAAGTTCGCGAACGAGCCCGCCGCACCCTTTGCGCGACCTTCGAGTTCGGGGCACCAGTCAACGCGCGTTGGTAAAACTCGGATCCACCGCATTGCGGGCATCGGCCGCCGAGTCGATCAAGCCCTGCGCCTTGAACCAGGCGAACTGCTGGGCAATGTCGTCGACGTTGATGCGCGCCTGCGGGTCCATGGCGTAGGCCGCGTTTTCGACGAGGGCCACGGCCTGCTCGACCGAAGTCTTCGGATAGACGATGCGTCCAATGACCTCGGCCACAGCCTGCGCCTTCGCGTCGGCGACGCGCTTGTGCGAGCTGTTGTTGCGCAACAATGCAGCAGCGTATTCGCTGGCGCCGCGCTGATAGGCGCGCACGAATTTTTCCACCACGGCGCGGCGCGCGGTGATCATCTTCGCCGTCGCGAAGACGCCCCCGAGCTGCGTCTCACCGAGGTCCGAGCACCAGCCGATCAGCCGCGCATAGCCCGACGCCAGCAAATCGCGCGCCACGCTGCCGGGCAAAATCGCCGCATCCACGCGCCCGGCAACGACGGCATCGGCAAGCGCATCCGCTGACGGCATCGCTTTGATGACGACCTTGCCGAGATCGAACTGCTTCAGCTGAGCAATGCGACCCACCTGGTAGTGATAAGAGGAGCCGTACTGCACCAGACCCAGGGAATGATCCGGCAGGTTCTCGTATTTGCGCAAGCCGTTGGCATAGGCGGCGTTGGAGGCAACAAGCTCGTTGCCCTCGAAATTCTTCTCCTCGCGCGCCTGCCCGGCGATCAGGCGGATGTCGCCACGGCCGGCGAGATTGAAGAGCTCCGGTCCGAATGACGAAGCACCGATGTCGATCTCACCTTTGGCGAGTGCGTCGGCAATCGCCGCCGGCGTCGCATAAGCCTTAATGTCGGGATTGATGCCTTCGGCCTGGAAGGCGCCGTTCGTCACCGCCAGAAACAACGGCCCGTTGGTGACCGTGCGTAAGACGCCGACGCTGACGCGCTCCTGCGCGATGGCGCCGGCAATCGTTGCAACGAGAAGAACGAAGGCCCCGAACGCGCTGCGAATCATGCGTGCAAAAATAGCGGAGACAATCCGGATTTGCGCGCTACTTAGCCCGGTTTCTCTTAAAGAGGCGTTCCGCGGCGTCCTTAACGGGACGTCTACGTCAAATTGCCGCAGAACCGCTGGATACGGCGGCAGGCCTCTTCGAGGTCCTCGGTTTTGGTGGCGTAGGAGATGCGGAAGGCCGGGCCGAGCCCGAACGCCGTGCCCTGCACCACCGCGACGCCTTCCGCCTCGAGCAGCTCGGTGACGAAGTCCTCATCATTCGCGAGCTTCTTGCCGGTCGAAGCCGTGCGCCCGATCGTCCCGGCGCAGGACGGATAGACATAGAATGCGCCTTCCGGCTTCGGGCACTGGATGCCTTTGGCCTGGTTGAGCATGGAGACGACGAGATCGCGGCGCTCCTTGAACACCTTATTGTGCTTCGGGATGAAGTCCTGCGGCCCGTTGAGCGCTTCCACCGCGGCCCATTGCGACACCGCCGCCGGGTTCGAGGTCGACTGCGATTGAATGGTCGCCATCGCCTTGATCAGCGGCTCGGGCCCGCCGGCGTAACCGATGCGCCAACCGGTCATGCAATAGGCCTTGGAGCAGCCGTTGATGGTGAGCGTGCGGTCATAGAGTGACGGTTCGACCTGCGCCGGCGTCGTGAACGCGAAATCATCGTAGACGAGATGCTCGTACATGTCGTCGGTCATCACCCACACATGCGGATGCTTCACCAGCACGTCCGTGAGCGCCTTGAGCTCAGCCTTGCTATAGGCCGCCCCGGTCGGGTTCGACGGCGAGTTGAGCACCACCCACTTGGTCTTCGGCGTGATCGCGCGCGCGAGCTGCTCCGGCTTCATCTTGAAGCCATCTTCCATGCGCGTCGTCACCGTCACGGGCTCGCCGCCCGCGAGCAGCGCCATGTCGGGGTAGCTCACCCAATAGGGTGCCGGGATGATCACCTCGTCGCCGGGATTCAGCGTCGCCACGAATGCGTTGTAGAGCACCTGCTTGCCGCCGGTGCCAACCGTAATCTGCGACGGCTTATAGTCGAGCCCATTCTCGCGCTTGAACTTGCTCACGATCGCGGCCTTGAGCTCGGCGATGCCGTCGACATTGGTGTATTTGGTGGCGCGGCCGCTCTTGATCGCCTCGATCGCGGCCTGCTTGATGTTGTCAGGCGTCTCGAAATCCGGCTCGCCGGCGCCGAGCCCGATGACATTGCGTCCCGCGGCTTTCAGCGCGCGCGCTTTGTCCGTGACGGCAATCGTTGCCGACGGCTTGATGCGCTTGAGCGTATCCGCGAGGAAGGCCATTGGGGAATCTCCAGTTTCGAGCTAGCGGCTGTGTCGTAAAGGGGCAAAGCGGCGACAGCAAGACTCAAAAGAACCTTATTCCGTGATGCGTCCATCAACCCGGTTGATGGCCCTAACCCTCTTTCGAGCCGCTGTCGCTAAAGTCTTTATTTGGCGGCTCTTCTCGGGGCTTGGCCTTCGGTTCCGGCGGCTGCACGACCGACTCGGGCGGCCTTTGCCAGCGATTTCGTGTCTACCAGCTGGTCCTCCGCGGGAGTACAATAACGGGCAAAGAGCGGCTCAAGCCGCCAGGACACAGGGAAACGCCATGAAGCTCAATGCCGAGCAACTGCGTGCTTTTGACGAGCTGGGCTACGTCTTCTTCCCCAATTGCTTCTCCGAGGAAGAGATCGCGCTGCTCCGCGTCGAAGCGGACAACATCCTCAAGCTCGATCGTCAGGAAGTCTGGCGCGAGAAGACCGGCGCCCCGCGCACTGCATTCGCGGCGCACACGTTCAGCGACGTGTTCGGCCTGCTGGCGCGGCATCCGCGCCTGGTCGAGCCGTTGCAGCAACTCTTCGGCGAGAGCGTCTACGTCCATCAATTCAAGCTGAATGCCAAAGCCGCCTTCGAAGGCGACGTCTGGCAATGGCACCAGGACTACGGCACCTGGGCGCGTGACGACGGCATGCCGGAGGCGCGGGCGATGAACATCGCCGTGTTCCTCGACGATGTGCTGCCGATCAATGGCGCCTTGATGCTGATTCCGAAGAGCCACAAGCAAGGCGTGCTCGCGGCCGGCCACGACAAGTCCACGACGTCCTATCCATTGTGGACGCTCGACAAAGAAACGGTCACGCGGCTTGCCAAGGAAGGCGAAGGCAAGGACGGCGTCGGCATTGTGGCGCCGACCGGCAAGGCTGGCTCGGTGCTCATGTTCCACGGCAATCTGGTGCACGCCTCGCCGCCGAACATCACGCCTTATCCGCGCAAGATCGTCTATCTGACGCTTTGCGCAGTCTCCAACCACATCACAAAGTTCACCCGCGCGGAGTGGATCGCGCATCGCGATTTCACGCCGATCGTCCCGACAGAGGACGACGCACTTCTGGATTATGCGCGCGCGCACCGCGTCGCCGCGGAGTGAATCTTCTGCGTCTTTTCGCAGATGCGAAATGATGTGCCGCGTAACCCTCATGTGACAGCACGAGTCACATCTTGTTGAATCGCGCGATCACAAGAGCCATCTAATCGCCGGAGTTTGTCCGCTTATGGCGAGCAAACAGAATGCAAGCGGGGCACGAGGGCCAATGCATACGCTCTATTCGATGCAGCGATCCGGCAACAGCTACAAGGTGCGGCTGGCGCTGGCGCAGCTCGACATCCCATATCGGCTTGTCGAGGTCGACATCCTCAAAGGCGAGAGCCGTACGCCGGAATTCCTGACGAAGAATCCCAACGGCCAGGTGCCGCTGCTGGAAACGCCGAACGGCCGTTTCATCGCCGAGTCGAACGCGATCCTCTGGTACGTGGCGCGCAGCACCCTGCTCGCGCCCGAAGACCCGATCGATCGCGCGGAAGCACTGCAGTGGATGTTCTTCGAGCAGCACAGCCTCGAGCCCAACCTCGGCGCCGCCTATTTCTGGCTGTCCCTGATCAAAGGTGGCCGCGAGCTGCAGCGCCACGCGCTCGAGGACTGGATGGAAGAAGGCTATCGGGCCTTTGGCGTCATGGAGAAGCACCTCCAGGACCGCCGCTATTTCGCCGCCGGCCGCTACACCATCGCCGACATCGCGCTTTATGCCTATACGCACCTCGCGCATCGGTGCGACTACGAGCTCGGCAGCTTCCCGGCGATCCGCTCCTGGCTCGCCCGCATCGCCGACGAGCCAAGCCACATCCCGATGGATTGGCAGCCCGAGACCCTGCTCGAGGTGGCCGAATAGTCGCCCGCGGCCGTCCGGCGGCCATACTTGTTCACAGTTCATTTACCGTGGACACGAAAACGCCCCGGTTCGTGACGCAGTCCGCCCAACTCCGGCCGAACGGTTGCCGGGAACCTCCGTACACTGGACGGCATTGAAGAGGCGATTCGATTTTCCTCAGGCCAGCCCGATGCGTCCGATCCAGGATTCCGGTTTCGCAAGTCCGCCCCAAGGCGGACGGCCGGCCTTTGCCGGCCTTTTAGCCACCCTCGGCCTCGCCGCCGGGACCGCGATCGCCGCCACCGTCGTCTCTATCGGCATCGCCCGTGCGGACACTATCGGCGGCATTGTCGACAACGACGTCGGCATGTTCGCGCTGGCCCTGCTGTTGGGTCTGATTTTCGTCGGGATGGGCGGCATCACCGCCCTGATGCTCCCGACGCCGCGCCGCCGCGATTAACGCACCCGAACCTTCCGGCTGCCCCGAGCGTTCCCGTCACGCCAACTTAGGCGGGAGCGAAACATGACCCAACAGACGAGGCATGAGAGCGACAATGCCACCTCGGTCGCCGCCATTTTCGGCAGCGTCGTTGCGGTGTTCGTGATCGCCGGAGCGATCGTCTACATCAACAGCGGGGGCAGTCACATCGTCGCGCTCAACGGCTCCGAAACGACTGGTGCTGGCGGCGGCGTACCGCCAAGGATTCCGACCGTCATCGATCGGACCGTGCGGATGCCAGGTGCACCAAGCACCACGGTTCCGACATTGGGCAGCAGCAGCGGCAAGTAACGTGTCGCAATCAGAGCCAGAGCAGGCCGATCGCGATGGTAACCACGGTCAACGGTGCGCCGACCTTGAAGTAAGGCCAAAAGCCCAGTTGCACGCCGCGATTCTCGGCGCGCCGCGCCACGATCAGATTGGCCACCGAGCCGACCAGGGTGAAATTCCCCGCGAAGGTGGCGGCCATGGCGATGAGCAGCCACGCCCGCGAGGGCTCCGGCAAGCCCGACACGAACGGCTTGAGCATCAGCACTGCCGGCACATTGCTGACGATATTGGATAGCACCGCGGTGACGACGCCGAGTGAGACATTATTGTCTAGATGCAGTCGGCCGACGGCGGCGATGGTGTTCGGCGTGACCGCGGTCTTCTCCAGGCCGCCGATGACCACGAACAATCCCGCGAACATCACCAGCAGTGGCCAGTCGATCTCGATATAGATCTTTTCCGGCTTGACCCGCCGCGTCAGCAGCAGCACCGCGCCGCCGACGATGGCGACGGTGGCGACCGGAAAGCCGGCGAAAAACAAAGCCACCATGACACCCATGGCAATGACGGTCTTGAGCAGCAGCGGAGCGTGAAAGCGCGGAGGCTCGTGCGCCTCCGGAAAGCTGCCATTGCCGAAAAACTCCTTGCGATAGACGAGCGCGATCAGTGCGGTCGCGATCACCAGGCCGATGAACGCTACTGGCGCGAGCTTCGCGGCAAACAGGCCATAGGGCACCTGCGAGATGCTGCCGATGATCATGTTCTGCGGATTGCCGGTGATCGTCGCCACGCTGCCGATATTCGAGGCAGTGGCGATGGCGAGAAGATAGGGCAGCGGATTGCGTTTCAATCTGAGCACCAGGTCGAGCACCAGCGGCGTCATCACCAGACAGATGGTGTCGTTGACCAGGAAGGCGGAAAGGATTCCGGACGCCAGCACCACGGCGATCAGCAGGGCCAACGGCTGCCGAACGTGCATCGCGATCCAGTGATGCACCAGACGGAAAAAGCCCGACACGCGCAGATTGGCGACCACAATCATCATGCCAAGAAGGAGCGTGATGGTGTTGAAGTCGATCGCGCGATAAGCCTCATCCGCCGAGAGCACGCCGAGACCGACCATCAGGCTGGCGCCGACCAGCGCCGCGCCGGCACGGTCGATGCGGTACACTGGAATTTTGCCGATCGCGACCACGGCATAGGTCGCGACGAAGATCACGACGGCGATGGTGAGCTTCAATTCAGGGAAGACAGTCGCAGACATCCGCCACGCTCTAGCATGCGGCGCCGTTTCCCGTCTTGCTAATGACGCAACACCGCCTGCCGCTGCTGCAAGAAGCGGCGCACCGCCGGATCGGTTTCAAGGCCGATGGCGCGCGCATAGGCGGTATGCGCGGCATCAGCGCGGCCGGCGCGCGCCAACAGCCCGGCACGCGCTGCCCAATACGGCTGATATTGGACAAGCCGCGGCTCCGCGGCGAGCGCATCGAGCGCCGCAAGCCCGGCCTCGGCGCCCTCAACTTCGGCAATGGCGATCGAACGGTTGAGCGCGACCACCGGCGAATGCGTGAGATCGAACAGCGCATCGTAGAGTTTCTCGATCGCCGCCCAATCGGCACTGCCGGTGCGCCGGCGCACGACATGTGCCGACTGCACCGCCGCCTCGAGCTGATAGCGGCCGATCTTGCCGAGGCGGCTGGCACGCAGCAGCAAGGTTTCCGCCTCCGAGATCAGCAACGCATCCCAGCGCTCCGTGTCCTGCTCGGCGAGCGGCACGTAATTGCCATCGTCGTCGCGCCGGGCGCCGCGGCGCGCTTCCGCGTGCAGCATCAACGCCAACAGCCCGAGCGCCTCCGGCTCTTCCGGCAGCAGCGAGACCACGAGCCGCCCGAGCCAGATGCCCTCGGCCGCCAGATTGCGCCGGCGCGCCTCAGTGCCGACCGGATCCGACCAGCCTTCGGCGAAGGCCGCATAGATCGCCGCCAGCACCGCATCGAGCCGCTCGCGCAGCTCGCTTGCGTCCGGCACGCGGAAGGGAATGCCGGCGTCCTTCATCTTGCTCTTCGCGCGCACGAGGCGCTGCCCCATGGTGCTCGGCGCCACCAGGAAGGCCGAGGCGATCGTTGCCGCGTCGAAGCCGAGAATGGTCTGCAGGATCAGCGGCGCGTGCAGCGCGCTGTCGATCGCCGGATGCGCGCAGGCGAACATCAGCGCCAGGCGATTGTCGGGAATTTCGTGCTCGGTGCTCACGCTCGATTCGATCTCCTCGGCGATCAGGCGCAGGTGATCCGATGCCTCGGCGGCTGTGCGCCGTTGCCGTGCGCCGTCGATGATGCGGCGGCGGGCGACCGTCATCAGCCAGGCCTCCGGTGTGTCGGGAACGCCCTTGACCGGCCAGTCGGTGAGCGCCGCCGCGAAGGCCTCGGACAACGCGTCCTCGGCCGCCGCGACATTGCCGGTCAGCGCGGCGAGAAAGGCGATGAGCTTGCCATAGCTGGTGCGGGCGACGCCTTCGGCGGCTGTCCGCACTTTCTCGCCAATCTCCTCCGCCATAACCCCAGTCACATTTCCCAGAGCGGGCGGACTTCGATGGTGCCGCGTTCGGCGCCGGGGCAGCGTGCCGCCCAGGACAGCGCGTTATCGAGATCGGGGACATTGATCATGTAGTAGCCCGCGAGTTGCTCTTTGGTCTCGGCATAGGGACCGTCGAGCACCTGGGTTTTGCCGTTGCCAACGCGAACGCTGCTGGCGGAGCTGGTCGGGCGCAGCCGGTTGCCGCCGACCAAAACGCCGGCTTGCTTGAGTGCCTCAGTATAGGCGGAATAGGCGGCCAGGGTCTGAGTCACGGTTTCCTTACTGGCGCTGAGCATATTGGCTTCATTGCCATAGATCAGAAGCATGTAATTCATGGTCGGGTCCTCAACAGTTCGGGCGGGCACCATGCGCCGCCAACCCCATGACGTTCGAGGCCGGCGCGTTTCGACAGCACCGCAAAGATTCTTCGTTTGCCCTAGCTCAGCCAAAATCCACCACCTTTTGCAATTGGGGCAACTGCCTGTCACCGGGACGTCATCGGCGCCCTTTACTCCTCGCGCTGTCCTGTCGTTTCGTTACCAGAGTAACCCCTGCGGTCCCGCTCAGCGCTTGCTGCCTGGGACCGCATCTTTTTTGCCCGAGGGGTCCTCATGCTGCGGCTGATCGTGGTCGGCGTCTCCTTCCTCACACTGACGGTCGTGCTGATCCCGGTGCAGGCGCTGGCCGTCGCGCGGCGCTGGGCGCTGCGCCGCTCGCTGCCGACCCGCTATCATCGCCTGGTCTGCCGCATGGTCGGGGTGCGCATCCATGTCGTCGGCCAGCCGGCAACGCAGCGGCCGCTGCTGATCGCCGCTAATCATTCCTCATGGCTCGATATCCCCGTGATCACCGCGGCCACGCCGGTCGTGTTCATCGCCAAACGCGAGGTGTCCACCTGGCCGCTGATCGGGTTGTTGGCGAAGCTGCAGCGCTCGATCTTTGTCGACCGCGAGCGTCGGCACAAAACCGGCGAAGCCAATTCCGAGATTGCTGCGCGCCTGACCGCCGGCGACGCGGTCGTGCTGTTCGCCGAAGGTACCTCGAGCGATGGTAACCGCGTGCTGCCGTTCCGCACCGCCTTGCTCGGCGCCGCCCGCGATACGCTGGCCAGCGCGGAAACCGACGAAATCCTTATCCAGCCCTTGTCGATCGCTTACGTGCGCAAGCAGGGGCTGCGCATCGGCCGCAGCGAGCGCCACCAGGTTGCCTGGTATGGCGGCCTCGACCTGATGCCGCATCTCAAAGAGGTGCTGCGCACCGGCGCGCTCGACGTCGTGCTCACTTGGGGCGAGCCGGTCGCTTACGACGGCCGAAGCAGCCGCAAGGAACTGGCCAAGGCGCTGGAAGCCCGCGTGCGTCGCATGACCGTGGATGCCTTGCGCGCGGCCTGATTTTTGTCGAGCATGATGCGTCCCCCCACTCCCAGGAGTGCCGCGATGCGCTTGTGCCTCACGATTGCCGCCACCCTTGTCGTCTTCACCGCCGCTCCGGCGCTGGCGCAGCAGCAACAGAAAATGGCGCCACCGCCTGGCGCCATGGCGCCGGGAAAGCCGGCGCAGGGACAACCGCCCGGCCCGCCACAGCAGGCGCAGCCCTCGCCGCCGAAGCCGTACAAACCGGTGGCGATCAAGCTGCCGGAGCCGGTAACGGACCCGAGCTTCGAAGCCTTCCGCAAACAGGTGAGCGACGCGGCGCAGAAGAAGGACCGCGCAGCGCTCAGCAAGCTCGTGGTGGCGCAAGGCTTCTTTTGGGATCGCGAGAGCGGTGACGGGGCCGACAAGAAGAAACCCGGCGTGGACAATCTCGCCACCGCGCTCGGCCTGAACAACAAGGACAGCGCCGGCTGGGACATGCTCGCCGGCTATTCGCAGGACCCGACCGCATCGCCGACGCCCGACCACAAAGGCTCGGTCTGCGCGCCCGCCGATCCGACATTCAACGACAAGGATCTTGGCGACCTGCTCAAGGCGACCAAAACCGATGTCCCGGAGTGGGGTTACCCCGTCACAGCCGGCGTCGAGGTGCGCGACAAGCCGCAAAAAGACGCGGCCGTGGTCGACAAGCTCGGGCTCAACCTGGTGCGCGTGCTGCCCGAAAGCACGCCCGGAGCCGCGGTCGCCGCCATGATCCGCGTGGTGCTGCCGTCGGGCAAGACCGGCTACATCTCATCCGACGCGCTCGCGCCATTGGGCAACGACCAGATCTGCTACATCAAGGACGCGAGCGGCTGGAAGATTTCCGGCTATGTCGGCGGCGGCGAGTCGCCGTGACCGCGTGAGCGACGCCGCCCCTCGCTCGGTCACCTGCGCGCGCTGCGGCACGGTGTTCGCCTGCGGCTTGAGCGCCGACTGCTGGTGCGCCGCCGAGCCCTATCGGCTGCCGATGACCAAAGCCGCGCTTGAGGACTGCCTCTGCCGCGACTGCATGCGCAAGCTTGCGTCCGCGCTGGCGGAGAGCCATCGCGCGGCGAGCGAGAACTAGGCGACGAGCCCTGCCGTCGGCTTCACGCCGGCGCTGCCTGGGAACACCGTCGTTGCCAGTGCCTGCTCCGAGACGCGTACATGATCGCGCAGCAGGCCTTTGAGGACGGCGCGCAGATCGGTGGTCGGCTTGAGATCGCGGTTCTCGTAGAGCGCGCTCTCCTTGACGCCCGGCCAGTCGGCGACGACGCGGCCGCCGCGCAGCGCGCCGCCGGCGAGCAAAGCGACTGTCGCGGTGCCGTGGTCGGTGCCTTCGGTGCCGTTGATGCGCGCAGTGCGGCCGAACTCGGTGATAACGGCGACGGCGGTCTCGCGCCATGCAGCGCCCATATTGGTCTCGATCGCGGCAATGGCGCCGTCGAGCGCGCCAAGCAGGTTGGCGAGCCGGCCACTGGCCACGCCTTCATCGGCATGGGTGTCCCAGCCATCGAAGGCGAGCGCGCCGATGCGCGGACCGTCAGGCCGCGCCAGGAATTTCGCCGCCGAGCCGGCGGCGTCGGCGAAGTAGGCGCGCACCGCGGCGAGCGGCACGCCGGGCTGTGGCTGTCCGGGCTTCTGCGGCTGATCCATTCCGCCGGCCTTGGCGATGGCGGCAAGCCCCATGCGCTCCTCGAGCACGCGCGCCAGCACCGGATCAGTGTGCACATAAAGATCGTGCAGCCGCATCACCGTGTCGTCCGCGGTTGGCGCCAATCGGGGCGGCGTCCAGGACAGCACCGGCGCGGTGCCGCGCACGACGAGCGGCGTCACCGGACCAACGGCGAAGGCATTCTGTGCCTTGGCTTCGGCGCGACCGGCAGGCTCGAGCGCGGCAAGCGCGCGATTGAGCCAGCCCGAGTCGGTGAAGCCCGGTTTGGGGACGCCGCTTTCCAGCACGTCCTGGCCGTCGAAATGCGAGCGCTCGCGATAGGGCGTCGCCGCCGCGTGCACGATGGTCGCCTGCCCGGCCTTATAGAGCCGATGCAGGTTCGGCATCGCCGGATTGAGCGCGAACATCGAGTCGAGCGGCAGCGCCGCGACCTGGCTGTCGAGGGTGAGCGCCTTGTCGCCGCGCAGCCGCACCCAGTCCGGATCGCCGACCGGCGCCACGGTGGCAAGGCCGTCGAGCGCGCCGCGCAGCACGATGACGAGCAGCCGCGGATCGCGGCCTTCGGCGAGCGCGACTTTCGGTAGATAGGCCCAGGCGAACAGCGCGCCCGAAGCCAGCAGCAGTTCGCGGCGGGATGCGGCGTGGAGCATTTTGGTCATGGCACTACTCGATCGTTCAGTGGCCTCATCCTTCGAGACGCGGGCTTCGCCCGCTCCTCAGGATGAGGATTGAAGCTTTTCTCCTCATGGTGAGGAGCATCGCGAAGCGATGCGTCTCGAACCATGAGGCCCGTGTCTTCATCTCCTCTGGAATTCCGGCGACATCAGCAGCAGTGTCAGCGCCTGCGGACGGCTCTCGGCCCGGCGGAGCGCCTCGCGCGTCTCCTTCGAGGCGAGCGAACCGAGCGCGGTGTCGGCCACCGCATCGGGATCGAGGCGTTCGCCGATCTGCCGCGATATCTGATTGGCGATGTCGAGACGCTGCGCCAGGCCGTCGTTCCAGGCCGCGTTCTCGTCGGGGAAACCTTTCGGCGCCGGCGGCCGCCACAGCGGCTCACCCAGCATATTGAGCGCGCCGATCACGCGGCGCACATCCTTGATCTCCATGCCGGTCGCGCGCATCGAGGCGACGATCCATTCCGCCGGGCGCTTCAGCTTGTTGCGCGGCGCGTCGTAAACGTCCGCCGTCGTCACCAGCGCCTTGCTCACCTCCTTGAGATCGCCGTCGGTTTCGCGGAAGCGCTTGGCCAGCCGCTCGACCAGATCCGGCGACGGCTCGTCGCTGACGAAATGCCGGAGCAGCTTGGTGGCGATGTGCTTGGCGGTTTCCGGACGCCGCGCCAGCGCCTGCAGCACGGCACGGCCCTGCTCGAAGCCACCGTCGAGATAGTCGTGACCGATGACCCGTTGCGTGCCCGGCTCGTGCATGCGCTCGTTGAAGGTGAAGCTGCCGCCACGCTCCTCCTGCCGCGGCGGCACGATGGTCCAGCCGGTGATCACCTTCGCGAAGTTGGTGACGTCGTCCTGCGAGTAGCCGGTGCGCACGCCGAGCGTATGCAGCTCCATGATCTCGCGCGCGAGGTTCTCGTTGAGGCCCTTGTTGCGACGCTGCCCGGCGATCGAATCGGGACCGATCGATTGCGCATTGTCGAGATAGCGCAGCATCGCCGGGTGCGACTCCACCGCGAGCAGCATGTCGACAAACTTGCCGAGCACATGCGGGCGGATGGCTTCACGCTCGAAAGCGCCGGCGAACGGACGCACCTTGTCGGCGGACACGCAAAAATGGTTTGACCAGAACCAGGTGAGCCGCTCGACATAGCCGACATCGGCATTGAGTGCGGCGTTGAAATGTGCGGTCGCCTCGTCGAGATAAATCTGCTGTGGAAGCTGCGGACCTTTCGGCTTGGCAGGTTGCGCCGCCTCGTTGGGCGCCGCCACATTGCCATTGTCCGCCATCTTCGTGGCGGCGGTGCGCTCGGCTTTCTCGGCCTTCTTCTCCTGGCGGAACGCGAAGACCGCACGCGCGGCCTCGCTCGTGCTGCGCAGATCGGCTTGGGCCAGCTGCAGGTTCTTCGGTTCGAGATCGGCAATCAGCGCGCCGCGCGGATCGGAGGCGATCGTGGCCAGAGAGCCCTGCTTGGGACCGAAACCGTAGCGATGCAAGGCGACGGCGGCTTGCGCCTGGGGGTCGAGCGCCATGACGGCCTCTCTCCAGCTCGTTTTGTCGCCCGCCCCGCTCCGGATGTGCCGGAACGGTGGCGATCCTAGGGCAGCCAAGGTGAACGGTAGCTGACCATCCGCATTACATTTTCGTAAAGCGCTACCCAGCCTTGCATGCGTCGGATGCCAGCCCGCCACGCTGTGGTCACGATGGAACCCTAGAAGCCTCCCGAATCTGATTGAGTGATGGGAAAGGCCGACGCCGAGCCAATTGCCCGGCGGCGGATGCATGCGCGATGTTCAAACGACTGGAACAAGCCTTAACGGTGACATCCACGCCCGAGCGGCCCGAGCCGCCGTCCGGGCTGCTGGCGTTCTATTGGCATTTCGCCCGCCAGGCGAAGCACCTGTTCGCGGCGCTGTTCGTCTGCGGGCTCATTGTCGCGCTGCTCGATTCCACGATCCCGGTGTTCATCGGCCGCGTGGTGACGCTGGTCACCGCGAGCGATCCGAGGACGCTGTTTGCGCAATCCTGGCACGTGCTCGCCGGCATGGCGGTGATCCTCGTCGTCGTGCGCCCGCTGGCCATCGTCGCACAGCACATGGTGAGCAACCAGGCGATCTCGGCCAACGTCGCCAACCTGATCCGTTGGCAGAACCACTGGCATGTGGCGCGGCAGAGCTGGACGTTCTTCCAGAACGACTTCGCCGGACGTATCGCCAACAAGGTGATGCAGACCGGGCCGGCGCTGCGCGAGAGCCTCGCGTCGCTCCTGTCCAGCGTTTGGTACATCATCGTCTACGGCACCAGCGCCGCGTTCCTGCTGGCGCACGCCGATCCATGGCTCGCGCTGCCAATCCCGATCTGGCTCGCGGGCTACCTGGTGCTGCTGCGCCATTTCGTGCCGCGCATGCGCGACCGCTCCAAGGACGTGTCGGAAGCGCGCTCGATGCTCACCGGCCGCATCGTCGACACCTACACGAACATCCTCACGGTGAAGCTGTTCGCCCGCGCGCGCGAGGAGGACGCCTATGTGCGCGAAGCGGTCGAGGAGCACACCGGGCTGTTCCACGCCTCGCTGCGCTTGAACACGCTGTTCACCTTCAGCCTGTCCACCCTCAATGCGCTGCTGGTGACCAGCACCGCCGGGCTCGCCATCTATCTGTGGACGCGCGGCACCGTCACCGTCGGCACCGTGGCGATGGCGCTGCCGCTCACGTGGCAGATCGTCAACATCGCCGGCTGGGTGGCGATGCAGGTCACCTCGATTTTCGAGAACATCGGCGTGGTGCAGGAAGGCATGAGCGCCATCGCGCGCCCGATCGGGCTGATCGACCGGCCGGACGCGAAGACGCTCAATGTGACGCGCGGCGAGATCGTGTTCGACGACATCCGCTTTGGCTACGGACGCGAGACCGGCGTCATCGACGGCCTATCGCTGAAGATCAAGCCGGGACAGAAGATCGGTCTGGTCGGCCGCTCCGGCGCCGGGAAGTCGACGTTGGTCAATCTGCTGCTGCGCTTCTTCGACATCGAGGAAGGCCGCATCCTCATCGATGGAGCGGACATCGCCGGCGTGACGCAGGAAAGCCTGCGCGGGCAGATCTCCGTGGTGACGCAGGACACCTCGCTGCTGCATCGCTCGATCCGCGACAACATCCGCTACGGCCGCCCCGGCGCCAGCGACGCCGAGATCGTGCAGGCGGCGCGGCTCGCGCATGCGCATGACTTCATCCTCGAGCTCGAGGACTGGAAGGGCCGTCGCGGCTACGAGGCGCAGGTTGGCGAGCGCGGCGTCAAGCTGTCCGGCGGACAACGCCAGCGCGTGGCCATCGCCCGCGTGATCCTGAAGAACGCGCCGATCCTGGTGCTCGACGAGGCCACCTCCGCACTCGACAGCGAGGTCGAGGGCGCGATCCAGTCGTCGCTCTCGACGCTGATGAAGGGCAAGACGGTGATCGCCATTGCGCACCGGCTCTCCACCATCGCGCAGATGGATCGCTTGGTGATCCTCGATCGCGGCCGCATCGTCGAGCAGGGCACACATGACGAATTGCTGCGCGCCGGCGGACATTACGCCGCGTTGTGGCGTCGGCAGTCCGGCGGGTTCATCGACGTCGCCGAGGTCGCCGCGGAGTAGTGATCGAGAGCGTGCTGCCACAACCACCGCCGTCATGCCCGCGAAGGCGGGCATCCAGTAAACACCGAGAGCTCGGTGATTACTGGATCGCCCGGTCGAGCCGGGCGATGACGCTGAGTATGGGGTTCGCGCGCCACTTCAATCCGATTCACTTGTCAAACAGCCCGGCGTTGCTCCACTCGCGCAAAGCTTCGCACTTTCAGCACGACGCTGTTTTTTGAAATCAGCGCCGCTTGAATAGGACCAAGGGCGCGCGGGACATCCGTGATCCTTCGGGATCTACGGATCCTTCGCCCCTCGCGGAACGAAGGCAGATGGTAGTCAAACCGCAGGTCTCGTCGGATCGAGATATCCCGCGCGC
>Ga0070741_10000805_pt1 | contig 104776 bp, 100 predicted proteins | sample Coa_R1_4_FD_66440 | JGI IMG/M metagenome (GOLD analysis project Ga0070741, IMG submission 66440) | Surface soil microbial communities from Centralia Pennsylvania, which are recovering from an underground coalmine fire - Coalmine... | ecosystem: Environmental > Terrestrial > Soil >...
TGCCTCACCGTGTCGGCGCCGGGCTTCCTCAACGGTCTCACCGCGCTTGCCCACGCCACCACCAACTGCTTCCCGATGATTCTGATCTCCGGCTCCTCCGAGCGTGAGATCGTGGACCTTCAGCAGGGCGATTACGAGGAGATGGACCAGCTCGCCATCGCCAAGCCGCTGTGCAAGGCCGCCTACCGCGTGCTGCACGCGCAGGACATCGGCATCGGCCTTGCCCGCGCCATCCGCGCCGCGGTGTCGGGCCGCCCGGGCGGCGTCTATCTCGACCTGCCGGCCAAGCTGTTCGGCCAGGTGGTCGAGGCGGGCAAGGGCCGGAGGTCGCTGGTCAAGGTGGTCGATGCCGCGCCGGCGCAGATCCCCTCGCCCGCCTCCGTGAAGCGCGCGCTCGACGTCCTGAAGAGCGCCAGGAAGCCGTTGATCATCCTCGGCAAGGGCGCGGCCTACGCGCAGGCCGACGAGGCGATCAAGAGCTTCGTCGAGAAGGCGGGCGTGCCGTTCCTGCCGATGAGCATGGCCAAGGGCCTGCTGCCCGACACGCATCCGCAGTGCGCGGGCGCCGCGCGCTCGACCGTGCTCAAGGATTCGGACGTGGTGATGATGATCGGCGCCCGCCTCAATTGGCTCTTGAGCCACGGCAAGGGCAAGACCTGGGGCGATGCGCCGAAGAAGTTCATCCAGATCGACATCGAGCCCAAGGAGATGGACAGCAACGTCGAGATCGTGGCGCCGGTCGTGGGCGATATCGGCTCGTGCGTGAGCGCTCTGCTGGCCGAGATGGGCGGCAGCTGGACCAAGGGCCCGGCCGAGTGGATGGCCGCCGTCACCGCCAAGCGCGAGGAGAACGTCGCCAAGATGGCGCCGCGCCTGATGAACAACAACAACCCGATGGACTATCACGGCGCGCTCGGCGTGCTGCGCACCATCATCAAGGAGCGGCCCGAGACGATCCTGGTCAACGAAGGCGCCAACACGCTCGACCTGACGCGCGGCGTGATCGACATCTACAAGCCCCGCAAGCGGCTCGACGTCGGCACCTGGGGCGTCATGGGCATCGGCATGGGCCAGGCGATCGCGGCGACCGTCGAAACCGGCCACAAGGTGCTGGCGATCGAAGGCGACTCGGCATTCGGTTTCTCCGGCATGGAGGTCGAGACGATCTGCCGGTACAGCCTCCCGGTCTGCATCGTCATCTTCAACAATGACGGCATCTATCGCGGCACCGACGTCAACAAGAACGGAAGCGATCCCGCCACCACGGTGTTCGTGAAGGGCTCGCGCTACGACAAGATGATGGAGGCGTTCGGCGGCGTCGGCGTCAACGCGACCACGCCGGACGAGCTGAAGCGCGCCGTCAACGCGGCGCTCGATTCGGGCAAGCCCACGCTCATCAACGCCGTGATCGATCCCGCCGCTGGCAGCGAAAGCGGCCGCATCGGCAACCTCAACCCGCAAAGCAAGCTGAAGAAGAAGTAGGAGAAGGACGATGGCCAAGAAGAAGGTCGCCAAGGCGAAGGCGAAAGCCAGCAAGGGCAAGAAGGCGAAGGCCAGGGCCGCCAAGCCGGCGTTGAAGGTCGTCGCCCGGAAGGCCAACGGCAACGGCCTGCCCAAGGTCTCGACCAAGCCTTGGGGCAAGGACGGCAAGGCGCTCGACGGCGTGAAGATCCTTGACTTCACGCACGTCCAGTCCGGCCCCACCTGCACCCAGTTGCTGGCGTGGTTCGGTGCCGACGTGATCAAGGTCGAACGGCCCGGCACCGGCGACATCACGCGCGGCCAGCTGGTCGACGTGCCGGGCGCCGACAGCCTCTATTTCACCATGCTGAACCACAACAAGCGCTCGATCACGCTCGACTCCAAGAGCAAGGAAGGCATGCGCGTTCTCGAGCGCCTGGTGAAGACCTGCGACGTGCTGGTCGAGAATTTCGCCCCCGGCGCGCTGGATCGCATGGGCCTGACCTGGGAGCGCATCCACTCCTGGAACCCGCGCATGATCGTGGCTTCGGTGAAGGGCTTCGGCCCCGGCGCCTATGAGGACTGCAAGGTCTACGAGAACATCGCCCAGTGTGCCGGCGGCTCGGCCTCGACGACGGGCTTCCGCGACGGCATCCCGCTGGTCACCGGCGCGCAGATCGGCGACTCGGGAACGGGTCTTCACCTGGCATTGGGCATCGTCTGCGCGCTCTACCAGCGCAAGCGCACCGGCCGCGGCCAGAAGGTGCTGGCGGCGATGCAGGACGGCGTGCTGAACCTGTGCCGCGTCAAGCTGCGCGACCAGCAGCGGCTCAAGGCCGGCCCGCTCAAGGAATACACGCAATACGGCGAGGGCATCCCGTTCGGCGAGGCGACGCCGCGCGCCGGCAACGACTCGGGCGGCGGCCAGCCGGGCGTCATCCTGAAGTGCAAGGGCTGGGAGACCGATCCCAACGCCTACATCTACTTCATCACCCAGGCGCCGGTGTGGGAGAAGATCTGCGACGTGATCGGCGAGCCCGGATGGAAGACCCATCCGGACTACGCCAAGCCGCCGGCGCGCCTGCCGCGGCTGAAGCAGATCTTCGAGCGCATCGAACAGTGGACCATGACCAAGACCAAGTTCGAGGTCATGGAAATCTGCAATCCGCTCGACATTCCGGTCGGCCCGATCCTGTCGATGAAGGAGATCTCGGAGGATCCCTCGCTGCGCAAGACCGGCACCGTGGTGGAGGTCGATCATCCGACGCGCGGCAAGTACCTGTCGGTCGGCAACCCGATCAAGCTCTCCGATTCGATCTCGGAGGTGAAGCGCTCGCCGCTCCTCGGCGAGCACACCGACGAGATCCTGTCGAAGGTGCTGAAGTTCACGCCGCGCGAGATCGCCGAGATCAAGGCATCGGGCGCAACGGGCGAGCAGCCCAAGGCTCAAGCTGCGGAGTAGACAATGCGCATCGTCGTCCATGGCCAGCAGGCCTTCGGCAAGGCCGTGCTGGAAGCGCTGCTGAAACGCGGCGACGACGTCGTCGCGGTGTACGTCGCGCCGGAGAAGCCCGGCGCCAAGCCCGATCCCTTGAAGGAGGCGGCACAGGCGGCCGGCCTTCCGGTCTATCAGCCCGCGTCGTACCGCAAGCCGGAGGTGTGGGAGGAATTCAAGGCGCTCAAGCCGGACCTGCAGGTCATGGCTTTCGTGACCCTGTTCGTGCCCGAGGAGTTTTTGAATATCCCGACGCACGGCTCGATCCAGTATCACCCCTCGCTGCTGCCGGCCTATCGCGGCGCGTCGGCGATCAACTGGCCGATCATCCTCGGCGAGAAGGAGACCGGTCTCTCGATCTTCTGGCCCGACAATGGCCTCGATACCGGCGACGTTCTGTTGCAGAAGAAGACGCCGCTCAGTGCCACCGACACGATGGGCGACGTCTACTTCAAGCGCCTGTTTCCGATGGGTGTCGAAGCGATGCTGGAATCGGTCGACCTGGTGAAGGCCGGCAAGGCACCGCGCATCAAGCAAGACGAAGCCAAGGCGACCTACGAAGGCCGCGCCACCGCCGACATTGCCCGCATCGACTGGGGCAAGTCGTGGCGCCAGATCGATCCCCTAGTGCGCGGCTGCAACCCCGTGCCGGGCGCCTGGACGACGCTCGACGGCAAGACCGTGAAGATCTTCGACGTGACGCCGCTGCCGGCCAAGGATCCCAAGGGGATCGGCGGCAAGTACGGCGAGGTGGTCGAGGTTTCAGCCGACGGCTTCACAATCGTCTGCCCCGACGGCCGCATCAAGGTCACACGCGTTCAGCCCAGCGACGGCCCGAAGGTCGGTGCCGGCGAATGGGCGAAGGCGGCGAACCTCGCCGTCGGCGCTCGCTTCGTCTGAGAAAACCTCATCCTGAGGAGCGCCGCATCGCGGAGCGTCTCGAAGGATGGGCAACAACAAGACTGATCCCGACCCTTCGAGACGCCGCGCTTCGCGCGGCTCCTCAGGGTGAGGTGTTCTTTTAGAAGGAAACGTTCGATGCCCGCGTCGCAGCACACCAGTCCGAAGACCGACATCCAGATCGCGCAGGAGGCCAAGAAGCGGCCGATCCTGGAGCTCGCCAGGGAGAAGCTCGGCATCGCGCCGGAGAATCTCGAGCCTTATGGCCATTACAAGGCCAAGGTCTCGATGGACTACATCAAGAGCCTGCAGGGCAAGCCCAACGGCAAGCTGATCCTGGTGTCGGCGATCTCGCCCACGCCGGCGGGCGAAGGCAAGACCACGACCACGGTCGGCCTGACCGATGCGCTCTGCCATATCGGCAAGAAGGCCATGCTCTGCCTGCGTGAACCCTCGCTCGGCCCCTCCTTCGGCATGAAGGGCGGCGCGGCGGGCGGCGGCTACGCCCAGGTCGTGCCGATGGAGGACATCAACCTCCATTTCACCGGCGACTTCCACGCCATCGGCGCGGCGCACAATCTGCTCTGCGCCCTGCTCGACAACCACATCTACTGGGGCAACGCGCTCGGCATCGATGGCCGGCGGGTCAGCATCCGCCGCGCCATCGACATGAACGACCGCTCGCTGCGCCAGATCGTGTCGTCGTTGGGCGGGGTGGCCAACGGCTTCCCGCGCGAGGACGGCTTCGACATCACCGTCGCTTCCGAAGTGATGGCGATCTTCTGCCTGGCCAAGGATCTCAACGACCTCAAGGAGCGGCTGGGCAACATGATCGTGGCCTACACCCGCGATCGCAAGCCGGTGCGCGCCCGCGACCTCAAGGCCCACGGCCCGATGGCGGTGCTCCTGAAGGACGCGCTGGCGCCCAACCTGGTGCAGACGCTGGAAGGCACGCCCGCCTTCATCCATGGCGGCCCGTTCGCCAACATCGCGCACGGCTGCAACTCGGTGCTCGCCACCACGACGGCGCTGAAGCTCGCCGACTACGTCGTCACCGAGGCGGGGTTCGGCGCCGACCTGGGCGGCGAGAAGTTCCTCGACATCAAGTGCCGCAAGACCGGCCTGATGCCGGACGCCGTGGTGCTGGTCGCAACCATCCGCGCCCTCAAGATGCATGGCGGCGTCAAGAAGGAAGACCTCAAGACCGAGAACCTGAAGGCGCTCGAGGCCGGCATGTCGAACCTGCAGCGCCATGTCGAGAACGTCAGGAAGTTCGGCCTGGTGCCGGTGATCTCGATCAATCGCTTCAGCGCCGACACCGACGCCGAGATCGCGCTCGTGAAGGCGGCCTGCGCCAAGCTGGGCGTCGAGGCGGTGATGGCCGATCACTGGGCCGAAGGCGGCAAGGGCGCGGCCGACGTGGCGCGCGCCGTCGTCAAGGTGATCGACCAGGGCAAGAGCAAGCTGAAGCTGCTCTACCCCGACGACATGCCGCTGGTGGAGAAGATCCGCACCATCGCCAAGGAGATCTATCGCGCGAGCGATGCCTCGATCCCCAAGCCGGTGCGCGACCAGCTCGCCTCGTTCGAGACGATGGGCTACGGCAAGGTGCCGATCTGCGTCGCCAAGACGCAATACAGCTTCACCACCAACCCCGACCTCAAGGGCGCACCGGAGGGCCACACCATCGCCGTGCGCGAAGTGCGGCTGTCGGCCGGTGCGGAGTTCGTCGTGGTGATCTGCGGCGAGATCATGACCATGCCGGGACTGCCGAAGGTGCCGGCGGCCGATTCGATCGACATCAACGCCGAGGGCAGGATCGTCGGGCTCTTCTAGCCCTTCGGGATCAGCGGTTGGCGGCGCGGAGCTTGAGTGCCAAATCGGGCCGATCCGTCGTCAGTTCGCGGATCGGCCGTGCCAGCCAGCGAGCGATCTCTTCCGGTTCGTTCGGCGTCCACACGCCGATCCTCTCGGCGCCAATCCTTGCCTGGAAGAGGTCGAATTGTTCCGACAGAAGGTTCATCTCCACGGCGACGATGCATGAGCCCAGCGCTGCGATGCGCTCGAGCGCCGGATCGAGACCGCCCGCCATATCCGCTGAGCGCCGGCTGATCGACGCCAGCAACTGCTGGCGCGGCGATGCTTCGCGAACGATGGCGAGCGACTTGGCGACGAAGGACGTGATCACGGTCCGGTCCTGCACCCCGTGCCGCTCGATGGTCTCGAGCAGGCGCCGCTCCAGATCCTTGTAGCGGCGGCCGTCGGCGTTGGTCTTGATCTCGATCTGCAATTCCATCGTAGTGCCGGCAAAAACCGCGAGCACAGCGTCGAGCGTCGGCACGCCCTCCCCGTCGCCGTCGCGCAGGCGCACGGCCGCGAGCTCGGCGGACGTGTATTGCGCAACCGGTCCGGTTCCGTGGGTCGTTCGGTCGAGAGTCGGGTCGTGGATGACCACCAGTTCGCCGTCGCGCGCCATGTGAACATCGAATTCGACACCGTCGATACCGAGTTCGCGCGTCCGGCGGAATCCCTGCAGGCTGTTTTCGGGCCACAGGTTACGCGCCCCCCGATGGCCGATGATCATGACATTCGGCTTGTCCGTCGCCGCGGCGCCAGACATCAGGCAGCCGTTCGTTCGCGACGCATCTGAAGGGCGAGGTCCGGCCGGTCGGTCGTGAAGGAGTCGACCTCGAGGTCGAGCATCTCCCTGATGGCGTCGCCGTCGTTGACTGCCCAGCCACCGACGCCAAGCCCGGCGCTGCGCACCTTGTCGACGCGATGTCTGTCGATCGCCGTGCGCCTCAGGCCAAGCGTCGGTATGCCCCGGCGCCTGGCGTCGGCGATGATGGCGTCAAGCCCGAGTTTTTCCTCGAGCGCCGGGCGCACGAGGAAAACCTGGTTGGCAAGGCCGGGAGCTGCTGCGGCCGCTTCGCAAACGCTGTCGATGTGAAAAGACGTGACGATGCTGCGGCCGAGGACGCCGCGCCGCCGCAACGTCTCCGCAACGGCCGCGGCCATCCCGGGATATGGCCGGCCGTCAGTGTCGACCTTCAGCTCGATGCGCAGCTTGATCGTCGTCGGCAGGAAGATGTCGATCACCTCATCGAGCAGAAGGATCCTGTCCGACGTCGTCCCCTTGAGGGTCAGCCGCGCCAGCTCGTCGAACGAGTGGCCGCGCACGGACCCGGAACCGCTGGTCGTGCGATCGAGCGTCGGGTCGTGGATGACCACGAGCTTTCCGTCGGCCGACAGATGGACGTCGAACTCGACCTGGTCGACCGGCAATCGGGCGGTGTTCCCGAAAGCGGTACGGCTGTTTTCCGGCCAGAGCAGCGCTCCGCCGCGATGTGAGGCGATCTCGATCACGTCAGACAAAGGGCAGATGGGGCCTTTGACAGAGTTCCCGCGCCCCATATGCTCCCAAAATAAAAAAAGCCCATCGGCGACTATAATAAGTCCCGCCTGTGACGCCAAAGCGATGTTGGGGTCCTGGGCGGCGATAACGAAGCAAGGGAGGACGGACATGGTCAGATTGGCACGCCGGACGTTCCTGACGTCGGCGAGCGGCGCAGTCGTGCTGCCGCGCTTTGCGGTGGCGCAGGCCGACGCACGGCCCGAAATCGTCGTCGCGGTTCAGAAGCTGGTGACCAGTAACACGCTCGATCCGGTGGCCGAGCAATCGAACGTCGGCGAGCGCATCCTGAACTCCTACGTCGAGCTCCTGATCGGCCGCAACCTGCAGGGCAAGCTCGAGAGCATGCCGCAGCTGGCGACGAGTTGGAAGCGCATCAGCGACAGCGTCGTCGAGGTCTCCCTGCGCAAGGGCGTGAAGTTCCACAACGGCGACGAGATGACCGCCGAGGACGTCGCCTTCACCTACAGCGCCGCCCGCATGTTCGGCGACACGACGCCGAGCGGCTGGGACAAGACCATCACCATGGACACCTCGCGGCCCACGCAGAAGAGCAAGGAGCTGCCGACGCAGGTGCCCGCGGTCGCGCGTCGGCTGTGGCCATCGCTGATCAAGGTCGAGGTGGTCGACAAGTACACATGCCGCTTCGTCAACGCGACGCCCGACGTCACGATCGAAGGCCGCCTGACCGGGATGGGCAGCCAGATCGTCAATCGCCGGGCGTTCGAGGAAGCCGCGAGCTGGCTCGACTATGCGCGCAAGCCGGTCGGAACCGGCCCCTACAAGATCCGCAAGTTCACGCCCGACGTCGAACTGATCTTCGACGCGCACGACGATTATTGGGGCGGCAGACCGCCGATCAAGACGCTGCGTTTCGTGCAGGTGCCTGAGGCCGCGCAGCGGGTCAACGGCATCCGCGCCGGTCAATACCATTTCGCCTGCGACCTGACGCCGGACCAGATCACTACGGTCGAGAGCGATCCCAAGCTCGAGGTCGTGGGCGGCATCATCCCGAACATCCGCATCAGCGTCTTCGACAAGTACGACACTGCGCTCAAGGATCCGCGTATTCGCCAGGCGATGACGCTGGCCATCGACCGCAAGATGATCGTCGACAAGCTGTGGCTCGGCCGCACGTCAGTTCCGCCCGGCCTGCAGTTCCCGTTCTACGAGGACATGTTCGTCAGCGACTGGAAGGCGCCCGACTTCGATCTCGCCAAGGCCAAGGCCCTGGTCAAGGAGGCGGGCTACAAGGGCGATCCGATCCCCTACCGCCTGCTCAATGACTACTACACTCTGCAGACCGCCAACGCCCAGGTGATGACCGAGATGTGGCAGCAGGCCGGGCTCAACGTGCAGATCGAGATGAAGGAGAACTGGGCGCAGATCTGGGATCCCAAGGGCAAGCGCGGCCTGCACGACTGGTCGAACTCCGCCCAGTTCAACGACCCGGTCTCGTCGTTGCCGACGCAGCACGGGCCACAGGGCCAGCAGCAACAGGTCCACGAGTGGGCCAACGACGAGATGAACAAGCTCTGCGGCGTGCTGCAGACATCGACCGACAAGGAGCAGCGCAAGAAGGCTTTCGCGCGCATGCTGGTCATCTGCGAGCGCGAAGACCCGGCCTATACGGTCATCAACCAGAACGCGACGTTCACCGCCAAGCGCAAGTCGATCCAGTGGAAGTCCGCGCCCGACTTCGCCATGGACTTCCGCGCGACAAACTGGGGGCCGGCCAAGACGTGACAGCCGACGCACCGCTGCTCGAGATCCGCGGGCTCACGGTTTCGTTCGACCATCATCCGGTGGTGGGCGGCTTCGATCTCGACATCAGGCGCGGCGAAGCGGTCGGCATCGTGGGCGAATCGGGCTCGGGCAAATCGGTCACCTGGCTCGCCGTGCTCGGCCTTCTCTCGGGCAAGCCTGCCGTCGAGGGCAAGGCGTTGCTCGAACGCCGCGACATCATCGGCGCGTCGCAAGAGCGCCTGTCGAAAGTGCGCGGCGGCCGCATCGGTCTGATCTTCCAGGACCCGATCAGCGCGCTGAACCCGATCCATCGCGTCGGCGCGCAGGTCGTCGAGGCGCTCCGCCTGCATCGTGGCCTGGCCGCGCCCGAGGCGTGGCGGGAAGCGCGCCGTCTGTTCGACCTGGTCGGCATTCCGGACGCCGAACAGCGCCTCAACAGCTACCCGCACGAACTGTCGGGCGGCCAGAACCAGCGCGTCATGATCGCGATGGCCTTGGCCGGCGAGCCGGACCTGCTGGTGGCGGACGAACCGACGACAGCGCTCGACGTCACCATCCAGGCGCAGATCCTGACCCTGATCGCACGACTGCGCCGCGACATGAACATGAGCCTGGTGCTGATCAGCCACGATCTGAGCGTGGTCGCCGAGTTCTGCGACCGGATCGTCGTCATGTATGCCGGCAGGATCATGGAGACCGGGCCGGCCGAGGTGCTCCTCGACCGGCCGGCCCATCCCTACACCCAGGGCCTGGTCCGCGCCGCGCCCATCCTGAGCGGAGAGCCGCAGCGTCTCGAGCCGATTGCGGGCCACGTGCCCGAACCATGGAACATGCCGACCGGCTGCGCTTTCGCGCCGCGCTGCCCGCACGCCATCGCGGCGTGCTCCGCCGAGCCGCCGCCGTTGCGCGCTATCGCCCCCGGCCGCCAGTCGGCCTGCATCCGCAGCGAGCTTGCCCAGTGACGCTGCTGAAGTTGACCAGGGTGAAGCGCAGCTATGGCGGCGCCCGACGCAGCCTGTTCGGCGAGCGGCAGCGGGTCATCGCGGTCAACGGCGTGTCGCTCGCGCTCGAGCGCGGCCGCACCCTCGGACTGGTGGGCGAATCGGGCTGCGGCAAATCGACGACCGGCCGGCTCGCGCTCGGCATCGAGACGCCCGACGAGGGCGAGGTCACCTTCGACGGCACGCCGCTGCCGGCGCCCGACACGACGGCGTGGCGGGCGCTGCGGCGGCGCATGCAGCTCGTCTTCCAGGATCCGCTGGGCGCGCTCGACCGCCGCCTCACCATCGGCGCGCAGATCGAGGAGCCGCTGGCGATCCACGCCATCGGCCGGCCAGCCGAGCGCAAGGCGCGCGTCGATCGCCTGCTCCGGTCGGTCGGCATGCGGCCCGATCAGGCAGCCGCCTATCCGCACCAGCTGTCGGGCGGACAAAGGCAGCGCGCCGTCATGGCGCGGGCACTGGCGAGCGAACCGGAGGTCCTGGTGTGCGACGAGCCGGTATCCGCGCTCGACGTCTCGATCCAGGCGCAGGTCGTCAATCTCCTCTCCGACCTGCAGAAGACGCTCGGGCTCGCCCTGCTCTTCATCAGCCACGACCTCAAGCTGGTCGGCTCGCTCGCGCACGAAGTGGCGGTCATGTATCTCGGCGTCATCGTCGAGCAGGGCAAGCCCGCGATCCTCTACAAGAATCCCAGGCATCCCTACACGCAAGCGCTGCTGGCGGCGGTTCCCGATCCCAGGCGTCGCGGCGCGCGCACCCTGCTCGCGGGCGAACCGCCCAATCCGGCGGCGCGACCGGCCGGCTGCGCCTTCCATCCGCGCTGTCCGGTGGCGGTGGCAAGGTGCCGGATCGCCGAGCCTGACCTGCTGCCCAGCGCCGACGGGACGCTGGTCGCTTGCCATCTCGTCCATCCCGACGCCGGCTGATGCTGCCCTTCATCATCCAGCGCGTCATACGGGCCATCGCCACCGTCCTGCTGGTCGTGGCCGGCGCCTTCGTGGCGCTGAGACTGTCGGCCGATCCCGCCATCGTGGTCCTGGGACCGGATGCGCCGCCGCAGGCCATCGCGGCGTTTCGTGCCGCCTGGGGCCTCGACCAGCCGCTGTGGCAACAGTTCTTCTACTATGTCGCCGGGCTTCTGCGCGGCGAGTTCGGCCGTTCGCTGCTCAACGGCGCCGATGTCCTGCCGCTGGTCGGCGAGCGCATCCTGGTCACTCTTGAGATCATGGTGCCGGCGCTGCTGATCGGCATCGTGGTCGGCGTCTCGGCCGGCGTATATGCCGCTCTCAAGCGCGGAACCCCGGCGGACCGCGCCGTCATGATGGGAGCGGTGGCGGGCTTCACCGTCCCCAACTTCGTGCTCGGGCTGGTGCTGGTGCTGATCTTCGCCGTGCACCTGCACTGGCTGCCCTCCGGCGGCAACGATTCGTGGCGCGGCGCCATCCTGCCCATCGCCACGTTGAGTACAGGTTGGGCCGCCATCTTGGCGCGCTTCACCCGCAGCTCGGTGGTCGAGGTGCTGGGCCAGCCCTACATCCGCACCGCCAGCGCCAAGGGCTTGCTGTGGTGGGCGGTCATCCTGCGCCACGCCTTGCCCAACGCCGCGATCCCGGTGGTGACGACGATCGGCTTCATGGTGGGCGGATTGCTGGCCGGCGCGGTGGTGACCGAAAGCGTGTTCAGCTGGCCGGGCCTCGGCCAGCTCATCGTGACGTCGGTGGGTGCGCGCGACGTGGCGGTCGTCCAGTGCGTGCTGCTGCTGGTCGCGACGACGATGGTGCTGTCCAACATGTCGGTCGACTTTCTCTATACCCTGCTCGATCCGCGCCTGCGCCGGGGCACGCACTGATGGCGGACGCCGCCTCGCTCAACCGGCCTGCCGCGCGTCGTGCTGCCGTTGCGCCCAGCGTTTGTCTCGCGATCGCCTGGATCGCGGCGATGATCCTGATCGGCGCCTTCGCCGACCTGCTCCGACCCTACAGCATCACCGCCCTCGATCTGTCGGCGCGATTGACGCCGCCGCTGGGCTTCGGCGGCCATCTGGGCCATCCGCTCGGCACCGACGAGCTCGGCCGGGACGTGCTGTCGCGCCTGATCGTGTCGATCCGCATCAGCCTGCTGATCGCCTTCGGCGCCACCATGCTGGGCGTGCTGCTCGGCGGCCTGCTCGGCATCGTCGCGGCCCACTTCCGCGGCGTCGTCGAGCAGGCCGTGCTGATGCTGATCGACGCCCAGGCCACTCTGCCCTTCATCATCCTCGCGCTTTCGGCGCTGGCGTTCCTCGGCAATTCCCTACCGCTGCTGATCGGCCTGCTGGCGCTCTATGGCTGGGAGCGCCATGCGCGCGTGGCGCGCGGCCTCGCCCTGGCGGCCAAGGCGCAGGGATACATCCTCGCCGTCCGCCAGCTCGGCGCCGGCCCATGGCGACTCTACATGCGCCACGTCTTGCCCAACATCGCCGCGACGATGATCGTCTCCGCGACGCTCGCCTTTCCCGAAGTCATCCTGGCCGAGAGCGGACTCTCGTTCCTCGGGCTCGGCGTGCAGCCGCCGATGACCAGCCTCGGCAACATGGTGGGTTACGGCCGCGGCTATATCGGCAGCGCGCCCTGGATCCTGCTCTTCCCCAGCCTCGTCATCGTCCTGACCACGCTGTCGATCAGCATGATCGGCGACTGGCTGCGCGACTGGATGGACCCGACGGTGGGCTGAGTGCGGGCGATGCTCCGCTGCCTGGGCGTCGCGGCGATCCTGTCGGGCCTCGCATGGCCGGCGCACGCTGAGCCGGAGGCGCAGCCCTCGGTCGGCGAGATTTGCCATACCCTGGCGCAGGCGGCGGCCGACAACGGCCTTCCCGAAGAGTTCTTCACGCGTCTCATCTGGCAGGAGAGCGCCTTCGACCCGAAGGCGCTGAGCCCCAAGGGCGCGCAGGGCATCGCCCAGTTCATGCCGCACACCGCGGCGCTGCGCGGGCTGGCGGACCCCTTCGAGCCGCTGCAGGCGCTGCGCGAGGGGGCAAGCTACCTCGCCGAGCTGCGCACCACTTTCGGCGGCAATCTCGGATTGGCCGCGGCCGCCTACAACGCCGGTCCCGCCGCGGTCGAGGACTGGATCGCCGGCCGCAGCAGCGCCCTGCCGTTCGAAACGCAGGCCTATGTCCGTATCGTCACCGGCTTCGCCGTCGAGGCATGGCGGACCAAACCGCTGCCCCAGCTCGCCGCGTCAAGCGGGCCCACCGGCGCACGCTGCCGCGAGATCGCAAGCGCGATGCTCGAACGCGCGCGGCACCGCCTGCCGCTCAGCTCCAGCCCGGCCTGGGGGCCGTGGGGCGTGCAGCTCGCCGGCAACTGGTCGGAAGGCGGCGTGCTTGCCTCTTACGAGCGGCTGCGCCGCAGATATTCCGCCGTCCTCGGCGATCGGCTGCCGCTCGTCATGTATGGACGGCGCGGCTCGGGCTCGCCGTTCGTCGTGCGGGTTTCCACGCAAAGCCGGGCCGACGCCGACGCATTGTGCGGCAAACTACACGCCGCGGGCGGCGCCTGCATCGTCCTGCGCAACCCGCACGACTGACGACAGGCGCCGGTCTTCCTCGCCTTCCCTCAGCGATGCACGATCATGCCGGTGAACACGTAGGCCTGCAGCATCACCAGGACGCCGACCAGGCAGGCGAGCGTGATCGAGTGCTTGAAGACGAAGCGCAGGATCGAGCCCTCATGGCCGAACCAGTTGGTCGCGGTCGAGGCGACGACGATCGACTGCGCGTCGATCATCTTGCCCATGACGCCGCCCGAGGAGTTGGCGGCGCCCATCAGGATCGGCGACAGGCCCAACTGCTCGGACGTGATCTTCTGCAGGCCGCCGAACAGGATGTTCGACGCGGTGTCCGATCCGGTCAGCGCCACGCCCAGCCAGCCGAGCAGGGTGCCGAAGAACGGATAGAGGAAACCCGCGTGCGCGAAGGCGAGGCCGAGCGTGGCGTCGATGCCCGAGTAGCGCGTCAGCGTGCCGATCGCCAGCATGGCGCAGATGGTGAGCAGCGAGTAGCGCACGGCATAGATCGTCTCGCCGTAGGCCTTGATCAGGCGGCCGGGCGTGAAGCCCATGGCGAAGGCCGACAGGATGGCGGCGATCAGCATGCCGGTGCCGGTGAAGGAGAGCCAGGTGAACGAGAACACCGCGCCTTCCTTGGCCGGTGCGGCGACCACCGGCGGCACCTTGCTGATCAGGTTGTGCAGCCCCTCGACCGGATAGGCCCAGACGAAGGTCTTGTTGACCGGGATCTTGAACCAGTCGCTGCCCCACATCAGCAGCACCCCGCAGACGATGATCCACGGCAGCAGGCCGCGCCACATCTCGGCGCTCGTCACCTTGACCGTCGTCATCGGCGGCTTGGCGGGCATCGTGCCCACCGAATCGTCGCGGCTGCGCAGCGCGGGCGACAGCCAGAGTTCCTTGGGTTGCCAGATCTTGAGGAAGCCGATCAGGCAGGCCATCGAGATCAGCGAGGCGCCGATATCGACGATCCACGGGTTGATGAAGTTCGAGATCAGGAACTGCGGCACGGCGAACGAGACGCCGGTCACCAGGATGGCCGGCCAGATCTCCTTCATGCCCTTGAAGCCCGCGAACGCCCAGATCAGCCAGAACGGCACGATCAGCGAGAAGAACGGCAGCTGCCGGCCGACCATGGCGCCCAGCAGGAAGGGATCGAGGCCGGTCACCGAGGCGAGGCCCTGGATCGGCGTGCCGAGCGCGCCGTAGGCGACGGGCGCGGTGTTGGCGATCAGGCTGAGGCCGGCCGCGGCGAGCGGCGAGAAGCCGAGGCCCATCAGCATGGCGCCGGTGACGGCGACCGGCGTGCCGAAGCCCGAGGCGCCCTCGAAGAAGGCGCCGAAGGAGAAGGCGATCAGTAGAAGCTGGATGCGCCGGTCGGGCGAGACGCCGCCGATCGTGCGCTGAAGCAGCTCGAAGCTGCCCTTCTCCACGCTGAGCCGGTAGAGGAAGATGACGTTGAGCACGATCCAGCCGATCGGGAAGAAGCCCGTCACCAGGCCGAGCACCGAGGCGCGGACGGCGAGCCCGGCCGGCATGGTGAAGACCCCGATGGCGATCACGATCGCCGCCGCCAGCGCCACAAGGGCGGCGATGTGCGGCTTCACCTTGTTGGTGGCGATCAGCACCAGCAGCACGACCACCGGAATGGCGGCCATGAGCGTCGACAGCCACTCGTTGCCGAGTGGGTTATAGACTTGATTCCACATTTTGGTGTCTCCCCCGAGACTTCTTTTGTCGCCGGCGATTCAAGCCTTTCCTGCCGGGGGCGGGCAACTGAATTCCGCGTGAGTCGGCCCTCATTCGTCCGCGAGGCGCAACGACAGCCAGTCCCGGACCGTTAAGTGCGCTCCCTGACCCATCCGGACGGGTGCCATGAGTAATCTGGAAGACGACGAGACGCTGGCGCAGCAGAAGCGCAAGGCCGCCGCCAGGGCACGCGAATTGGCGACCCAGCTCAGCCGGCCGGAGGACCAGCAGCGCGCGATCGATCTCGCGGGCGAGCTGGATGCGCAAGCGCTCGCCCTGGAGGACGGCGCGCCGTCGCGATTACCCAATAAGGATCGATAAAAGCCCACCGCGCCCTTGTGCTCGTACAAGGCGAGGCCCATCTTCAAGTCTCTCCCCACAATTCGGCCTGCGCGCGCCGAGGAAGGCCAGTGTCTTGACCAACCCGCCGAGCCCGCGACTGAACGCGCAGCTCATTCGCGACGAGCTTCAGTCGCTGCGCCGTGTCGCGAGCGCGCGTCGCTCGGCATCCGCAGTCATGCCGCGCGTGCAGCGCTCGGGCCTGGTGCACGGGCCATTCCTGAAAAGGACCCGGTCCACTCCTTCGATTCCGCGGACGCCCTCGACGGCGCGCTGACGAAGAGCTCGCCTACCGCGACATGGACAACGCATGGCGCGCCCTCCCGCACTCCTCTCCCTCGCATGAGGGAGAGGCCGGAAGGGCGTCAAGCCAGATGATCGAGCGCCAGCTAGCCGCGAGCGGCCGGAGCCTGGGCCTGCGTCTGAGCCGGCGGCGGCGTGTAGGTCGTGGCCGTTGACGGCGCCGGCGGCGGCGGCGAGGACTGCGAGCAGGCGGCAAGCAATGCACCGGACATCGCGACGGCAATCAGCGCGGCGCGACGGAGCTCCTTGAAGCGACCCATGTCGTATCTCCACGGTTGACGTCCGAAATGGACGGACGAAAACGCAGAAACTGCGCTTCCGGTTGCAACCCCAACGCTGAAAATCGGTTGTCCCGCTCGCGGGCAGACGCTTAGGCTCGGGGGAGTGGTAATGGTTTTCAGGGGCTGGCGCGTGAGAGTTCTTGCAGGCATCGGGCCCATGGCGGCAATCGCGCTGGCGCTTGCCGCCGCCGCCTGCGCGCCGGCCGAGCCGACGCCGCCCCCTGCCCCCGACTCCGCCAAGGCCCTGGCGCTGATGGCCGCGCCGCCCCCGGACAGCGCGCTCGGCAAGCTGATCGAGACCGGGCCCGTCGTCGCGGGCGAACACCTCAATTTCGAGCGCCTGCGCGACTTCTACGCCCGTCACGGCTTTGCCCCGGTCTGGACGGCGGACCGGCAGAAGCAGGCTGAGGCGCTGACCGATACCGTCATGCGCTCGCGCGACCACGGCCTCGATCCGGCGCTGTTCCATGGCGATATCCTGCGCGCGGCGGACAACCTGCCGGCGCTCGACAGAGAACTGGTGCTGTCGGACGCCTTCCTCGCCTACGCCGATGCGCTGGCGCGCGGCGCCGTGCCGGTCGAGCACCGGCCGGACGACGAGGCGCTGACGCCCGGGCCGACAGATATAAGTGCCGCGCTCGACAAGGCGATCGACAGTCCCGACCCCGCCGCCGCGATCGAGGCGCTGGCGCCCGACACGCCGACCTATCGCGCGCTGCGCGCGGCCCTTGCCGATCTGCGCGACGGCAAGCCGGTCCGCGACCTGGCCACCCGCGAGCGCGAGATCGAGGTCAATCTCGAGCGCGAGCGCTGGCTGCCGCGGCACCTGCCGGGCACGCGCGTCTGGGTCAATACGGCCGACCAGCGCCTCACCTTCTATCGCGACGGCGAGCCGGTGCTGGCCATGAAAGTCGTCGTCGGCCAGACGCCGAGGAACCTCCAGAGTCCGGAGTTCCAGGTGCCGATCGACGCCATCTGGTTCAACCCGCCCTGGACCATCCCCGACGACATCGCCAAAAACGAGATCCTGCCCAAGGCCGCGGCCGACCCCGACTATCTCGCCAAGCACAATCTCGTCGTGCTGCCCGACGGCCTGCTGCAGCAGCGCGCCGGCCCCAACGGCGCGCTGGGCGCGCTGATGTTCGACATGAACAACCGCTTCGAGGTCTACCTGCACGCCACGCCGCTCAAGGAACTGTTCCTGCGCGAGGACCGCCATGTCAGCCATGGCTGCATCCGCGTGGAGAAGCCGCGCGAGCTGGCCGCGCTCGTCATGCAGCAGTCGGTCGCCGACATCGACCGCGCGATCGCGCCCGGCGACACCGTGCGCACGCCGGTGCCGAAGCCCGTGCCGGTGTTCGTGGTCTACGAGACGGCGTTCGCCGACGCCGACGGCAAGCTGCAGTTCCGGCCGGACGCCTATGGCCGCGACGCCGGGATCTGGCAGGCGCTGGCGCCGAAGGGCCGGATGGTGGTGGCGCAACGCTGAAGGTTCGAGCCTCACCCGCCCTCTTCCCGCGCCAGCCTGCGGTGCCATCGCCCCATCGTCGGACCTCCTGTTCCCTTTTTTTAACGGGAGTTAAACGGCACCCGGCCTTCAGCATCCGGATGTCGACAGGCTCACCTTAAGGCCAAGAATGTTCAGAATTGATTCTGTCGTATAGAATGCGCGAGCTGGACGCCCTACAGTGGCTGACCGGCAGTGTCGGCTTTCCACCACATCCATCACCTCAATCTGAAGGTGCCCAACTGCCCATTCGAGGCCGCCGGGAGCACCGGGGCGGTAGAGCTCGACGCCTATCTCATGAAGCCCGGCGAGATCGTGGCCTCGGGCGAGATCCGCATGCAGGCCGAGGCCCTGACTGATGCATTCGGCTGGCGCGATCTTAGCCTCCAGATGGCCGGACGCTCGGGCCGCGCTTCTCCGGCAAGCGCCTCAATGCGACGAGCATGGCCGTGCACACCGACGTGCGCCGAGGACTGTCCGATGAGAAGGATGGTCGCGCCAGCATCGTGCGGACCGCCAGTCTTTCCGCGACGTGATGATCACGCTGCTGATTGTCGTGGTGGTCGCGGTAGTGGCGGTCTGGATGGAGCTGCCTTGAAACGGCTTTCCGCATCTGGAGGCGTACAGGAGCACCCCAAGGCAGGGATGAACGCAGCTGCACCGGCTATAAATGGCGTTGCAGCGTAGCTGGCTATTCTACAGATCTGCTCAGTGAGGTTGATGTCCATGTGAAGCCCAAATCAGCTAGGGAGCGCGATCCGCGCAGAAGGACTCTGCGAATATCACACCGTCGTCAACGCCTGCCACCGCATTTAGAATGGACCTCAACCTAAACGAGCAACCCTATAAGGGCGTAAAATATTATGAAACGCAATCTGCGCCGCAAGCGAATCAGCAAAGCCACATCTAGAAAACTTGCGTATCCCAATCTTCTCGAAAAGTTGAGAAAGACTCACCCGGTTTTGTCAGGACATCTTCGATTGGCGCAACGTAATCGTAGAAAGAGGCTCACTCGGCTCGCACCCGGAGTGCGACTAAAGGGATTTGAAGAATTTGCCGACCACCTCAAAAAAATGACTGCCGTGTATCGACGAAATAGGAAGTTGCGTCCTGTAGCATTTCTCATCGAAAGGGCGAGCGCAGACTTCACAACTGCATTGGAAGCGACGCTTTCAGGCTTCGAGGCTGTTTGCATCGACGCCATGCGCGACGTAATGGAAATTGAGTTTTTGCTTAGGGATTTCTTCTTTCAGCCCGACAACATATCAAAATGGCTTAACGCAGATGAAAAGGAGCGAAACAGGCAATTCCGCCCCGCCGTTCTTCGCCAACGATACGCCGCACAAATCGGGGAAGCGCCCCAAGATGTGTCTGAGGCAGCAGACTACAAAGCCCACAGTATGTCATTGCACGTATCCCCGGCAGAAACCGGCTTGGTCTATCGCGGAATCTCACAAATCGACGACTATGTCCGAAATGACGCCCCATTCTGGGAAATATTCGAGCATGCCCGCCGGCTTTTGTTTGCCATTCATCGTCTCCGCCGAAAGTTGGCGCGCCATCTAAAATCGCCCCTCGGGCCCGAGCGCGGCTTGAAGCACTTCTGGGTTGCATGGGGACGCACACAAGAGTGGTCTCACTTCTACTTTGCAATTCTGGATGCCGCATCAGATCGACAGAAAACCGATGCTATCGAAGCCCGGGCCTAAGGTGATTTCGCCCTCCCCAAATCTCCTCTAAGGTCTCCCCCATAACCCGGAGGAGACCCCAGTGAGCATCGCCGCCGCCGCCAGGAGCGCCAGCACCACGCCTGTCAAGCAGCCGCCCCGCCCCGACCTCGAGGCCGAGCTGAACAACTTAGCCATGTCGAAGGAGGCGCAGCCGCTGTTCGACGCGGTGAAGAAGCACATCGACGACAACGTGGCGCCGATCACCGAGGAGTTCTATCGCCTGGGCGAGGGCCGCAAGGATCGCTGGTCGTGGGCGCCGGGCCAGCTCGAGCTCCTGGAGAAGGCCAAGGACAAGGCCAAGAAGGCTGGGCTCTGGAACTTCTTCCTGCCGACCTCCGAGATCGGCCGCGGCCTCACCAATCTCGACTACGCCTATATCGCGGCCGAGCTCGGCAAGTATCCGCTGGCGTCGGAGACCTTGAACTGCTCGGCGCCCGACACCGGCAACATGGAGGTGCTGGAGCGGGTCGGCACGCCCGAGCAGAAAAAGAAGTGGCTGGAGCCGCTGCTCAACGGCGAGATCCGCTCGGCCTACGCCATGACCGAGCCCTCGGTCGCCTCGTCCGACGCCAAGAACATCGAGACGCGCGCCGAGCTCGACGGCGACGAGTGGGTGATCAACGGCGAGAAATACTACATCTCCGGTGCGGGCGACCCGCGCTGCAAGATCATGATCGTCATGGTCAAGACCAGCCCCGACGCCAGCCCGCAGTTCCAGCAGAGCCAGATCCTGGTGCCGATGGGCACGCCGGGTCTGGAGATCGTCGGCCCCATGCACGTGTTCGGCCACGATCACGCGCCGCGCGGCCACATGCACCTGCGCTTCAAGAACTGCCGCGTGCCCGCCTCCAACATCCTGCTGGGCGAGGGCCGCGGCTTCGAGATCAGCCAGGTCCGGCTCGGCCCCGGCCGCATCCATCACTGCATGCGCTCGATCGGCGCCGCCGAGAAGGCGCTCGACCTGATGGTCAAGCGCGGCGCCACGCGCAAGGCGTTCGGCAAGCAGATCATCCAGCTCGGCAAGAACCTCGAGCTGGTGAGCCGCGCCCGCATCGAGATCGAGGCGATGCGGCTGATGGTGCTGAAGGCCGCCAAGGCGATGGACGTGCTGGGCAACCGCGAGGCGCGCGTGTGGGTCAGCATGGTCAAGGCGATGGTGCCCGAGAAGGTCTGCACCATCATCGACCAGGCGATGCAGATCCACGGCGCCACCGGCATCTCGCAATGGTCGCCGCTCAGCGAGATGTACGCCCAGCAGCGCACCTTGCGTTTCGCCGACGGGCCCGACGAGGTCCATCACATGGTCGTGGGCCGGGCGGAGATCAGCCGGCACTAGACTTCTCATATTCCTCTCCCTCGCTAGAGGGAGAGGCGAGGAGAGGGTGTTGCAGACATCGCGCGCCTCCCCCTCTCCCCGCCTCTCCCCCTGTCGGGGGAGAGGAGGAGGAGGGGGAGGAAAGCTTGTGGACGTAGACGAAGTAAGGGGGAGATCCGTGCGTTATCTGTTGGCTCTTCTTGTCGTGTGCCTTGCCGCCGGCGCCCAAGCCGGCGAGCCCGCGGTCAGCGCGCTGAACGGCAAGGTTTCCGTCGAAAGCGGCGTCACCAGCTCGTTCGGCCGCGCCGCGGCCGTCGGCACCGCGCAGGGCGCGCTCACCGCGCCGGTCGGCGACAGTTTCGGCCTCGAGGTCGACGCGATCGGATCGACCTCGCGCAATGCGTTCTCGGGCGGCGGGCTGGCGCAGTTCTTCTGGCGCGATCCCGCGCTCGGCCAGGCCGGGCCGTTCGGCGCGCTCGCCGGCTCGAACGGCAACCGCATCGCCCTGGGCGGCGGCGAGGCGCAGCTCTTCGCGCCCAACCTCACCGTGCAGGCCTTCGCGGGCTACCTCGACGTCGCCACCGCCGCCGCCTTGCCGGCCGGTGCGGCGTCCTACGGCGCCTTCTACGGCAGCCACCTGACGCTCTATCCCGATCCCGACCTGGCGCTGACGATCGGCGCCCAGCTCGCGATCAACCGCGCCACCGGGACGGCGAGCGTGGAGTTCCTGCCCGACCTCACGCCGCACAGGAACATGTCGCTGTTCGTCGACGCCTCGGCCGGCGACGACCAGGAATACCGCGTGACCGGCGGCATCCGGCTCTATCTCGGGCCGGACAAATCGCTGATCCGCCGCCATCGCGAGGACGACCTGACCTACGGCGAGCTCGAGTATCTCGCCTGGCTGGCGTCGATCTACTGAACCGAACGAGGGAGGAAAAAATGCAGACGGGTATGATCCAATTCTGCGGCTGCCCGCTGATCTCGGCGCCGCACAGCCCGGCCGATCATGCGCAGCCGAGCGGCGGCAAGCGCCGCGAGGTCGTGGTCAAGGGCAAGCGCACCCGGGTGATCGACATCCACGCCCATTGCTGCGTGCCCAAGGCGATGGCCGTCATCAACCATCCGCTCGAGGCGCCCGGCCTCATCATGGACAAGGGCGCCGACCAGCTCGCCACGCGGCTCGCGGCCATGGACGCGCAGGGCATCGACATCGAGGCTTTGTCGATCAATCCCTACTGGTACAAGGCGAGCAAGGAGCAGTCGGCCGAGCTGATCAGGATCCAGAACGAGACGCTGGTCGAGTTCTGCGCCGCCAATCCCGAGCGCTTCGTCGCCTTCGGCACGGCCGCTTTGCAGCATCCGGAGCTGGCGGCCGAGCAGGCCGAATACGCGGTGAAGAAGCTCGGCCTGCGCGGCATGAGCGTGGGCGGCAGCGTCGCCGGCGAGGAGCTGGCGCATCCCCGCTTCCATCCATTCTGGAAGAAGTGCGAGGAGCTCAATGCGCTGGTCTTCCTGCATCCGACTGGCACACGCGAGCTCGAACCGTCGGGCCGGCTGGGCGGCAACGGGCTGCTCACCAACACGATCGGCAATCCGCTGGAGACCACCATCGCGCTCTCGCACCTGATCTTCGAGGGAACGCTCGACCGCTATCCGGGGCTCAAGATCTGCGCCGCGCACGGCGGCGGCTATCTCGGCTCCTACGCCAACCGCTCGGACGCGGTGATCCGCACCTTCCCCAACCGCGTCGGCCCACTGCCCAAGAAAAAGCCGACGCAGTACCTCAAGGACGGCCAGCTCTTCTTCGACACGATCGTGTTCACGCCCGAGGCGCTGCGCCATCTGATCGCCGAATCAGGCGTCGGCCAGATCATGGTCGGCACGGACTATCCGTTCCCGTGGACCGCCACCGAGGTCGATCTCGTGATGAACACCCCGGGGCTGAGCGACGACGACCGCATCGCCATCCTGGGCGGCACCGCGGCCCGGCTGCTGGGCATCAAGTAGCGATTCTCTCTTTCACCTCCCCCTCTCGGGGAAGGAAGTTCTATGCGACAGAATCGGGGTCTTCTAACGGTCGGGTTATGATCGCCGGATGATGAGCAAAACCTCACTACATCTTGGGGCGGTATGGTCGACCACCCCATTAGATTCCCGTTATTTTATTCCGCGCCACCTACCTATTGTGTCGCCACCTTCTCCCAGGTCGCGCGCACCTCGCCGTCCGGATCGTCGATCGACCGGCAGTCGTCGCCGAATTGCATGGTCGTGCGCCGGCCAAGGTCGTACTTCGGCCAGTCGCAGGTGCCGGTTCGGGCGAAATCTGCCCATGTCTTCGACACGCGGTCGGCCAGCGCCTGCGCGCCCGGCTTGTGATGCTGCTCGCCGATCACATGCAGGGTGTCGAACACGAACGGCACCTCGACCGAATGGCAGGCCTTGAGCTTGCCGCCATAGGCCGGCGTCTCCCAGTTGAAATCGTAGGCCCACACGGCTGCCTTGCCCCTGAGCGCGCGGGCGTCGACCAGCATGACCGAGCGTACGCCGAAGTTCGACGCCGTCAGCATGGTGATCAGCCGGTCGCTGGCGCTCGCCTGCGGGTCGCGCCGCTTGTAGTAGGCGAGCAGTTCGGGCGCCGCCGTGCCGGCGACGGCGCCGATGCGTTTGGCGAGCTCGTCCTCGGTGACGGTGCGGTTCCACACGGCATCGTCGGGCGCGAGGAAGATCGCCGCCTCGTCCTTGGTGTCGCCGACCAGCACCGGGATGTCGTCGAACGACGCATGGAACGGCTGGTGCGGCATGACCTCGCCGTCGATCACCGGCCCGAAATTGTAGCGGTCGAGCAGCGGATAGCGCGGCTTGGGCAGAGTGGCCTGCGCCGGCGCCACCGCCGTCTGCAGCTTCTCGAGCGGCAGCGCCTGCAGGGCGCCGACGTCGTTCGGCTTCAGCCCGAAATGCTTCAGCACGGCGTCGGCCAGCCGCGTCGTGCGCTCCTTCTCGGCGAAGCGCACGCCCGCGCCGCTCTGCACGATGGCCTTATGGAACAGCCCCTTCGCTGCCGGCATGCTCATCAGCGCGCAGACCTTTCCGCCGCCGCCCGACTGGCCGAAGATGGTGACGTTGCCGGGATCGCCGCCGAAGCGCGCGGCATGGTCCCTCACCCACTGCAGGCCGAGCAGCAGGTCGAGCACGCCGGCATTGCCGGATTGAGCGAAGCGCTCGCCGCCGACGGCCGAGAGATCGAGATGGCCGAAAATGTTGAGGCGATGATTGAGCGCGAACACCACGACGTCGTTGCGGCGCGCGAGATGGGTGCTGTCGTAACGTGGCGAGTTGGCCGAGCCGTAGGAGAAGGCGCCGCCATGCAGCCACACCATCACCGGCCGCCTGGCGTTGTCGAGGCCGGGCGTCCAGACATGCAGGGTCAGGCAGTCCTCGCCGACCGGCAGCGTGTCGACCGGGCCCCACACGGTGGCGAGCTCGGGCCGCTGCGGCGCCGCGGCGGCCTGCGGCGAGCGGCCGGCATAGGCGAGCGCCTCGAAGGTTCCGGTCCACGGCTCGGCCTTTCGCGGCGGCAGGAAGCGATGGGCGCCGCCGGTCGGCGCGCCGTAGGGAATGCCCTTGAAGACGTGCACGCCGGACGACGTCGTGCCGACCACCTTGCCCGATGCGGTCTCGACCACGGGCGAACGCGAAACGACATCGACATCACCGGCCATGGAATAGTCCTCCCGAACGGACCCTGCGCGCCTCGACCAGTCGGGTCAACGGCTCCTCACCCTGAGGAGCCGCGCTCGAGCCGCTTTCGCCGCCAAGGCGGCGAAGCGGCGGCGCGGCGTCTCGAAGGGTGGAACCACGGCGAGTGTTGCCACCCTTCGAGACGCGCACTTCGTGCGCTCCTCAGGGTGAGGTAGAGTCGCTCAAATCCAAAGGGGGAACGCATGGAGCTGAAGGGCAAGGTCGCCGTCGTCACCGGCGGCAACGGCGGACTGGGCCAGCGCATCTGCCACGCGCTGGCGAAAGAGGGCTGCCACATCGCCGTCATGTACGCCCAGAGCAAGGACCAGGCGGAAGGCGTGGCGCGCGACCTGCAGAAGCACCAGGTGAGCGCCGCCGCCTTCCAGTGCAACATCACGCAGCGCGACCAGGTGGCCAGGCTGGTCGACGACGTGGTCAAGCGTTTCGGCAAGCTCGACATCCTGGTGAACGACGCCGCCTACAACAAGGCGATCCCGTTCAAGGAGCTCGACAACCTGACCTACGAGGAATGGACCAAGATCATCGACATCAACCTCACCGGCCCGATGCTGATGACCAAGGCGGTCGGCCCGGTGATGAAGAAGCAGGGCGCCGGCCGGATCGTCAACATCTCCTCGGTGGCCGGGCTCGGCCCGACCGGCTCGTCCATCGCCTACGCCGTCTCCAAGGCGGGGCTGATCCATCTCACCAAGTGCATGGCCGTCGCGCTCGCGCCCGAGGTGCTGGTGAATTGCGTCGCGCCCGGTCTGCTGGAAGGCACGCGCGCCACGGCGAACCTGCGGCCCGAGCAGGTCGAGACCGGGCGCAAGGCCTCGCTGCTCGGCATGGCCGCCGACAAGGACGATTGCGCCGACCAGGTCGTCACCATGTGCCGCACCAACACCATGACCGGTCAGACCATCGTCATCGATTCGGGAAGGACGTTCCATTGATGAGCAGTCCCGGTTGGCGCGCGCGGGCGGGCACGCTCTTCACCTGCGAAAAGCAGCCGGCGCACGCCACGCGCGGCATGGTGGTGACCAACCATCCGCTTGGTTCGGCGGCGGGGCTGGAGATGCTGGCGGCGGGCGGCAACGCGATCGACGCCGCCGTCGCCTGCCAGTTCGCGCTGACCGTGGTCGAGCCGATGATGGTCGGGCTGATTGGCGGCACGACCTGCCACATCCGCCTCAGCGACGGCAGCCACCGCATCCTGGATGGCATGAGCGCGGTGCCGCTCGCCGGCCACGCGACGATGTTCAAGCCTGTCGCCGGCGCCGCGCCCAACGTCTACGACGTCGAGCGCCGCGAGAACCAGCTCGGGCCCAAGGCGGTGGCGACGCCGGGCTCGCTGCTCGCCTGGACCAAGGCGCTGCGCGAATACGGCACGATGTCGTTGGCCGACGTCATGCAGCCCGCGATCCGCCATGCCGTGCGCGGCTTCACCGTGACGTCCTACCTCGCTGATTGCATCAAGGATTGCGCGCCGGACCTGATGCAGGACCCGTTTGCGGCCGACCGCCTGATGCCCGACGGCACGCCGCTCAAGCCCGGCGACCGGCTGGTGCAGGCCGACTACGGCGAGGCGCTGCAGCTGATCGCCAGGGAAGGCGAAGGCGCGCTCCATGGCGGACCGCTCGGCGACCTGCTGGTCGAGTGCATGGAGAGGAGCGGCGCGTTCCTGTCGAAGAAGGACCTGACGCAGTACAAGGTGGTCGAGCGCCAGCCGATCGTGGCGCGCTATCGCGGCTGGGAGATCGTGGGACCGCCGCCGCCCGCCGCCTCGGGCGTGCACATCGCCCAGATGCTGAACATCGTCGAGGGCTTCGACGTCGCCAAAATGGGCTTCGGCACGATCGAGACGCTGCATCTGCTGGCCGAGGTGCTGAAGATCGCCTTCGCCGATAGAGCCGAGGCGAGCGGCGATCCGGACTTCGTGAAAGTGCCGGTCGAGCGCATCGTGAGCAAAGCCTATGCCACCGAGCGCCGGGCCGAGCTCGACCTCAAGAAGGCGAAGCACTGGTCGGGCGGACTGCTGGCCCGCGAGGGCGCCGACACCACGCACCTCACCGTGGCCGACGGCAAGGGCAACGTCGTCACCACGACCCAGACCATCAACAGCCTGTTCGGCGCGCGCTTCATCGTGCCCGGCATCGGCATGATCCCGAACGACTACATGTCGAACTTCGATCCGCGGCCGGGCAATGCGCTCTCCATCGCGCCGGGCAAGCGCGTGACGACCTCGATGTCGCCGGTGATGGCGCGGCGCGACGGCAAGGTGCGTTTCGCGCTCGGCCTGCCGGGCGGCCGCAAGATCTTCCCGGCGGCGTTCCAGGCGCTGCTCAACCTGATGGACCACGGCATGAGCCTGCAGGAGGCGGTCGAGGCGCCGCGCATCTGGACCGAGGGGCCGTTCCTCGAGGTCGAGCACGGCATTCCGGAGAACGTGCGCGCGGGACTGGAAGCGCGCGGCCACAAACTCGTCCGCATGCCGACCGTGTCGGGCGGCATGAACGGCGTCGCGCTGAACGACGACGGCAGCATCACCGGCGCCGCCTGCTGGCGCGCCGACGGCACGCCGGCGGGTCTCAGCGGCGGGCTGGCGCGGCAAGGCGTGCGCTTCGTGCTGCCGCCGTGAGGCGCCGGCCATGTTCGCGATCCTGCTCGCCTCGCTGCTGTCGCTGATCAACGCCTCGCGCGCCGACGCGCACCTGCGGCCGCTCGCCTACGACGCCGCGCTCAACGATCGCGCGCAGGCGCGGGCCGAAATGATGTGCCGCAGCGGCCGGTTCAGCCATGACGGCGTAGAGCTTGCCTTCCGCGGCCTGCCCTACCGGACGTGGGGCGAGAACCTGGCCAAGGGCTATCGCAGCCCCGAAGCGACGCATGCCGGCCTGATGTCCTCGCCCGACCATCGCGCCAACATCCTGAAGCCCGCGTTCGGCTTGATCGGCATCGGCCACGCCTGCGACATCACCGTCGAGCTGTTTGGGGGCTAGCCATCGGCGTCGGACGGGTTCATCCTTCGCAAGGCACGAAGCGTCGCGCGGCGTAATTCTACAGTCGCTTGCTGAGCAGCGTAGTCGAACAACAGGAATTTTGTTGCCGTTCCGTCGCCCTTCGCGGGCGCGCGGAAAGGGAGGCGCGCCATGCTGGAGCATCTGGAGCGGCAGAAGTCGCTGACCGCCAACCAATGGAAGATCTTCGCCGCAGCAACGCTCGGCGACATGCTGGACTTCTTCGACTTCTATCTCATCGGCTTCGTGCTGGCCTTCATCGTCGGCGGCTGGCACCTCACCTACGGCCAGTCGGGCGCGATCCTGCTGTCCTCCGGCATCGCCGCGCCGCTCGGCTCGCTGTTCTGGGGCTGGATGGCCGACAAGATCGGCCGCCGCAAGGTGATGATCCTGACCGTGCTCAATTTCTCGGTGCCGACCGGCCTGATGGCGCTGACGCCCGACCACGGCTGGCTGTTCCTGACGATCTGCCGCTTCTTCGTCGGCATGGGCGTCACCGGCCTCTACACGGTCGACGTGCTGGTGGTGCAGGAGTTCGTGCCGGCGGCGCGGCGCGGCCGCATCACCGGACTCACCACGGCGCTGCTGCCGGCCGGCACGCTCCTCGGCGCGCTGAGCGGCGCCTACCTCGAACAGCTGGTCGGCTGGCGCGGCCTCTTCATCATCGGCCTGCTGCCGGCGGCGCTGACCTTGGTGATCCGCGCCTGGGTGCCCGAGTCGCCGCACTGGCTGGTCGGCAAGGGCCGGCTCGACGAGGCGCGGCGGTCGCTCGCCTGGGCCTTGCAGGCCGATCCCTCGACGATCGAGCTGCCGGCGGTCGCGCCCAAGGTCGAGCGCACCGCGTGGGCGGAGCTCTTCAAGTATCCGCGCAGCCTCATCACTTCCTGCCTCACCGGGCTCGTGCAGACCGGATCGGTCGGCCTCACGCTCTGGGTCACCACGCTGTTCGTGCTGGTGCTGAAGGTCACTCCCGCCGAGGCGTCGTTCCTGGTGATCTGGTACGGCATCGCCGGAATCCTGGGCCGCTTCTTCTGCTCGTGGGCCTCCGATTCCATGGGCCGCCGCGCCTCGATCCTGGCGGTCGGCCTCGCCGCGGCGGCGGCGTCATCGGCGGCCGGCTACTGGCATGCCTACTACATCGGCCCGCTCTCGGTGTTCTATCTCATGGTGCTGGTGCAGCAGTTCTTCGGCAACGGCATCTACGCCATCGTCGGGCCCTACATGGCCGAGGTCTGGCCGTCGAACCTGCGCGCCAGCGGCATGGGCGTGGGTTATGGCGTGGGCAATCTCGGCAAGTTCATCGGTCCGGCCGGCCTCGCCCTGATCGCCGGGTCCTCCAATTTCGTGAGCCCGAAGGCCACTCTCGATGCCCTCGTTCCGGCGATGAACTACTTCGGCCTGTGGTTCGTGCTGGGAGCGCTAGCCGCCTGGTTCATCGGCTTCGAGACGAACGGGCGCACCATCCAGGAGATCGACGGGCAATTGCGCGGCAGCAAGGCGCCGGCGGAATAAGTCTACTTCGCCAACTCCTTGGCGGCCGAACGGGCACGCACGGCATTCTCGCGCGCCATGTCGGCACACAGGCCGGTATAGGCGGTCGGATCGAGCAGCCTCGCAATCGCCTGCTTGTCCATGTGCCGGGTGAGGCGCTCGTCGGCGGCCAGCAGCTCGGAAAACGACTTGCCCTCGACGAAGGCCGCTTGCGCTGCGTCATAGACCACGTCGTGCGCGTGCTGGCGGCCGATCGCCTTGCCAAGGTCGAGCATGATCGCCTCGCCCATGATCAGCCCGCCGCCGAGATCGAGGTTGGCGCGAAGGCGCTTCGGGTCGACCTTGAGGCCGCGCATGATCTCGCCGAGCCGGCCCAGCATGTCGCCGATGGCGATGCAGGCGCGCGCCTCGGCACTATCCATCATCAGGCTGGTCGTGCGGTCGGCCTCGTGCTCGGTGGTCATCGCCTCGAGCGCCAGCGGCACGCAGCTCCGGACGTCCGCCGCGGCAGCGATCACGTCCTGGCAGAGCTTGGGATTGCGCTTCTGCGGCATGGTCGAGCTGCCGACCGTGCCCGGCGGCACCGGCTCCTCGACCTCGCCGAACTCGGTCTTCATCAAAGTGTAGATCTCGCGGCCGATCTTGCCGCCGGTCGCGGCCAGCAGGCCGAGCAGGCAGATGTTCTCGGCGAGATGATCGCCCAGCGCCCGCGAGGGCACCGTCATCGAGCCGAAGCCCAGCAGCCTTGCGATGCCGGCCTGCACCTTCGGTCCCTGCTTGCCGAGCGATGCCCAGGTGCCGGCCGCACCACCCAGCATGGCGACGAAGATTCGCGGCGCCGCCTGTTGCAGGCGCTCGACATGACGCAGCAGCTCGTCGATCCAGACCGCGACCTTGAAGCCGAAGGTGGCGGGCACGGCATGCTGGCCGTGCGTGCGGCCGGCCATCGGGAAGTCCGCGGTGCGCTCGGCGACATCGGCCATCGCCGCCAGGATCTCGCCGATCTGTTTTAGGAAGATCGCGTGCGCCTGGCGCAGCACCAGGAGATCGCCGGTCTGGGTGATGTTCTGCGTCGTGGCGCCCCAATGCACCCACCCGCCATGCGGCTCGCCGACGATGCGGCCGAGCTCCCACACCAGCGGCACCAGCGTGTGGCCGGTGCGGCGAAAGCCTTCATCGATGCGGGCGCGGTCCATCAGCTCGAGCCGCGACTTGGCGGCGATCGCCTCGGCCGCGTCCTTCGGGATGATGCCGAGCTCGGCCTGGGCCCTTGCGAGCGCCGCCTCGACGTCGAGCCAGGCCTGCCAGCGGTTCTCCTGCCTGTAGAGCGCGCGAATGCCGGGATCGGCGACGCGCGTCGCGGTGGGCAGCGTATCGCCGGTCGCGGTCATGGATCAGTGCAGGCCGTAGAAGCCCATGGCGCCGCCCGCCATCACGGCCTGCTGCGTGCTGGGCGAAAGGCCCTTCAGCCGCTCGCGCATCATGTCGGGCGCGCCGGGAAAGAAGCCGTCGCGATGCGGATAGTCGGTCGCCCACAGGATCTTGTGCGGCCCGATATAGTCGGCCAGCGCGCCGATCGAGCCCTCGACCGGCTCGAACGAGATCCAGCAGTTGCGGCGGAAGATGTCGGAGGGCCGCATCGACAGGCCTGAATCGTTGAAGCCCTTGTCGTCGTAGTGGCGGTCCATGCGGTCGAGCCATGGCGCGATCCAGCCACCGCCCGATTCGAGGAAGCCGACGCGGAGCTTGGGATGGCGCTCGCACACGCCGCCCCAGATCATGCTCATGGCGGCCAGCATCATCTCCATGGTGTGCGAGATGATGTGCTGGGCGCCGCGGCCGTCGAAGCGGTCGATGCCGACGGTCGGCATGCCGCTGTTGCCGCCCTCGTGCAGGCCGATGCAGAAATCGAGTTCCTCGGCCTCGCGCCAGAACGGCTCGTACTCGGGGTCGTGCAACTTGCGGTCGCCATACGGGTTGGGCCGCACGAAGCCGCCGCGGAAGCCGAGCTCCTTGCGGGCAAAGCGCATCTCCGCGATCGCCGCCTCGACCGACTGCAGCGGCAGCATGGCGATGCCGAACAGGCGGTCGGGATAGGGCTTGCAGTAGTCGGCGAGCCAGCGGTTGTAGGCGCGGCACATGGCGGCGGCGAAGGCGGGATCGCGGATCGAGCCGACGAACAGGCCGAGGCTGGGATAGAGGAATGCGGCGTCGATGCCGTCGAGATCCATGTCGGGAATGCGCGCGTGCGGATCGAAGCCGCCCTTGCGGCCGTCGTTGTAATCCATGCCGTCGACCACGACGGTGCCCTGCCGGGCACCGACGCCGCCGATGCCGCCGAACCCCGCCTTGCTGCCCAGCATCTTCTCCTCGAGCAGGAGCTTCTGGATGCCGTTCTCGTCCTTGACCAGCCGGGGCGCGCGCTCGCGATATTTGGGATCGAGATACTCGCCCCACAGGGTGAACGGTTCGAGGATGTGGCCGTCGGCGTCGATGACGTTGTAGGTCCTGGTCATGGTCGTCACCCTGCGAGAAAGCCGGCGGCAAGCGCTTCCCACTCTTCCTTGAGCGAGTTGGTCGGCATGGCCCGCCCGGCGGTGTGGTACCAGTGGCGCGCGTTCGACAGATCGCCTTCCTGCCGGTGCAGATGGGCATGCACCCAGTTGCAGTCGGCGTCGTCCTCGTGCGCCTGGCAGACCTTGTGCGCCTGGGTCCAGTCGTCCTTGCCGAGCCACCACAGCGCCTGCAGGGCCGGGCCGACATCCGCCGGCGGCTCAGCGGCGGACAGGCTCTGGCGAAAGGCGTCGAGGGTCATCATGGCAACACCTCCTGTCTGTGGCGCCGAGTGTATCCTCTGGCGATGGCCCACGACATAGGCGACGATGGGCCGTGGACGTCGCTTTTCTGACCGACTGGCTCAATCTGTTGCTGCGCTGGGCCCACCTGATCGTGGGCATCGCCTGGATCGGGGCCTCCTTCTATTTCATCTGGCTCGACAATCACCTGCACCAGCCGCTCGACCCGGCCGATGCCGCCAAGGGCATCGGCGGCGAGGTGTGGGCCGTGCATGGCGGCGGCTTCTACACAGCGAAAAAGTTCGCGCTGGCGCCCGACGAGCTGCCGCCCGCGCTGCACTGGTTCAAGTGGGAGGCCTACTCGACCCTGGTCACGGGCTTTCTGCTGCTCTGCCTCGTCTATTACTACGGCGCCGAAGTCTCGCTGATCGATCCGTCGGTGATGCCGCTCGAAAAGTGGAAGGCGATCGCGATCGGCCTCGCCTTCCTGGCGGGCGGCTGGCTGTTCTACGACTGGCTCTGCCGTTCGGCGCTGGGCGAGGACGATGCCGTGCTGGGCGGCCTGTTGTTCCTCTATTGCTGCGCCGCCGCCTGGGCGCTCTGCCACATCTTCTCCGGCCGCGGCGCCTACATCCATTTCGGCGGCATGTTGGGCGTCATCATGGTGCTCAACGTCTACTTCGTGATCATCCCCGGCCAGCGCGAGCTGGTGAGGGCCAAGCAGGAAGGCCGCGCGCCCGATCCGAAGCACGGACTGATGGGCCGCCAGCGCTCGGTGCACAACACCTACTTCACCCTGCCGGTGCTGCTGACCATGCTCAGCAACCACTATGCCGGGCTCTACGGGCATCCGTGGAACTGGGTGCTGCTGATCACGATCTCGGTGGCGGGCGCCCTGGTCCGCGTCTGGTTCGTGCAGCGCCACAAGGGCAATGCCAATCCCGCCGTGCTGGCCTATGGGCTGCTCATGCTGGCGGCGACGGCGCTGCTCGCCCTGCCGCGCCCGGGCGACGATATCGGCCCGCCGGCGAGCTTCGCCGAGGTCCAGCCGGTCATCCAGGCCCGCTGCCAGCCCTGTCACGCGGCCAAGCCCACGCAGGAAGGCTTTGCCGCGCCGCCCAAGGGCGTGGTGCTGGAAACGCCCGAGGAAATCCATGCCCGCGCCGCCATGATCAACCAGCAGGCCTGGGTCTCGAAGGCCATGCCGCCCGGCAACCTGACACAGATTACGGACGACGAGCGGCGCACGATTGCGCGCTGGTTCAAGGGCGGCGCACAATAGGGCCATGGAAGGCCGTTTGACGGGTTTGCCCTGGCACCGGCTCTTGCTCGGTATGCTCGCGGCAATGGTGGTGGTCGCCTCGTGGTCGCAGGCGCGCGAGCCCGTGGGCTTCACCACGGCGCGCCATCTCGACGAGCATTACGAAAAACACGGCCGCGAGTTCGGCACCATCAGCAAGCACGAATACCTCGCGCTGGCGCAGGCCTTGCGCGATGCACCCGCCGGCGGACCGATCGAGGAGATCGTTCGCAAGGACGGCGTCGTCACGCGCTTCGATCGCGCGAGCGGCGCGTTCATCGCCTTCAATCCTGATCGCACCATCCGAACCTTCTTCAAGCCCAACGACGGCGAGCGCTATTTCCGGCGCCAAGCGGCCAGAGACGACCACGGGGCCAGCGAATGAAACCGCCGCCCCCGCCTCCGCCGCCCGATGTCGGCGAGATCCGCGATCTGATCGACCAATGGTCCGGCTTCGCCGGCGATCTGGCGCGCAAGGACTACACGTTCGATCTCGACAACTGGCTGAACGACGTCGACGTGCGCCAGCTGATCCTCGAGGCGCTGCCGATGTTCAGCCGCGAGGACATGGGCGACCATGCGCTCAAGCTCGACAACGCCGACAAGACCTTCATGGAGGCGACCAAGCCCTTCAAGCGCTGCGTCTGGGGCGCCGGCACGGCCCGCAAGGAGAAGTGGACGGCCGCGAACAACTGGTGGTACTTCCGCACGCCCATCCGGTCGAACTCACAATTGGAAGACGAGCTCGCGACAGTGCGATGAATGCGCAGAAGATTCTGGTCGAGCGCAGCGGACCGGCCACCACGATCATCATCAATCGCCCCGCGGTGAAGAACGCCCTCGACAACGAGGCGGCGCACGCGCTCGCGTCGGCGCTCAAGGCATTCGACGCCGATGCCGGGGCGAAGGTCGCGGTGCTGACCGGCGCGGGCGGCGCGTTCTGCGCCGGCGCCGACCTCAAGGAGCTCGGTTCGGGCACCGACTATTTCCCATGGGCCGGCAGCGACGATGGCCCGCTGCGCGCGCCGCTGTCGAAGCCGGTCATTGCCGCTATCGAGGGCCATGCCTGCGCGGGCGGCTTGGGCGTCGCGCTTTTCTGCGACATCCGCATCGTCGACGAGACCGCCGTGTTCGGCGTTTTCTCGCGCCGTTGGGGCGTGCCGATGAGCGACGGCACGACGGTGCGCCTGCCGCGCATCGTGGGCCAGGGCCGCGCCATGGACATGCTGCTGACCGGCCGCGCCGTCGGCGCCGACGAGGCGATCGCCATCGGTCTCGCCACACGGAAGGTCGCGAAGGGAACGACGCGGGCCGAGGCCGAGAAGCTCGCGGCGCAGATCGCGGGCTTTCCGCCGATCGCCATGATGTCGGACCGGCAATCCGCCTACGAGAGCTTCGACCGCGACCAGATCGCGGCGATCGAGCGCGAGAAGGAACTGTCGCTGGCCGCCCGGCGCGAGGAGGCGCAGAAGGGCGCGGCCCGCTTTGCCAGGGGCGCCGGCCGGCACGGCCGATTCGAGAGGTAGAGATGAGAGCGTTGGTGTGTCACGCGTATGGGCCGATCGAGAACCTGAAGGTCGAGGACATTGCGCCGCCCACGCCAAAGGCCGGCGAAGTGCTGGTGCGCGTGGGCGCCGCCGGCGTCAGCTTCGCCGCCATGCTGGGCGTCGAGGGCAAGCACCAGAACAAGCCTGCCCTGCCCTACGTCCCCGGCAATGAGATCGCAGGTCACGTCGTGGCGCTGGGTCCGGGCGTCACCGGCCTCAAGGTCGGCCAGCGCATCGCCACCGGCGTGAGCCAGGGCGGCTTCGCCGAGTTCGCCACCGCGATCGCCGCCAACGCCGTCGTGCTGCCCGAGACGATGCCCTATGCCCAGGCGACCAATTTCCCGACGCTCTATCCGACCGCCTACGGCGCGCTGAAATGGAAGGCCGACTTGCAGGCCGGCGAAGTGCTGCTGGTGCATGGCGCGGGCGGCGGCTCGGGCCTGACCGGCATCGAGGTCGGCAAGGCGATGGGCGCCACGGTGATCGCCTCGGCCGGGGGCGCCGACAAGCTCGAGGCGGCGCGTCAGGCCGGCGCCGATCACCTGATCGACTATCGGAGCGAGGATCTGCGCGCCAAGGTGCTGGAGCTGACCGGCGGCCGCGGCGCCGACGTGATCTACGACCCGGTGGGCGGCTCGGCCTTCGACGTCTCGCTGCGCTGCGTGGCGCCCGAGGGCCGCATCATCCCGATGGGCTTCGCCAGCGGCACGATCCCGCAGATTCCAGCCAACATCCTTCTCGTGAAGAACGTGACGGTGATCGGCTTCTATTACGGCTACTACAACGGCTGGGGCGGCAAAGGCGAGCCGTCGCCCAGGGAAGCGGCCGGCCTCGCCAGGCGCCGCGCCATGGTCGCCGAGGCGCAACAGGAGCTGCTGCGCTGGTTCGCCGAGGGCAAGCTGCGCGCCACGGTCGCCGGCAGTTTCGATCTCGCCGACTGGGTGAAGGCGTTCAAACTGATCCAGGACCGCACGGTGGTCGGAAAGGCCGTGCTGGTTCCCTAAAGACCGCCCAGCAGCAGCACCACCGGCCAGAACCAGCACAGGATGCCGGCGACGATCGCGGCCGGCAGTCCGCCGACGCCGACGATCGATAGGGCGGCGAAGATCACGAACCACCACACGGCGACGCCCAGCACGTAGTCGCCGTCGATGCGCGCCGGCCTGTCGTTGCTCGCCACCGTGCGCTCGAAGCCGCGCTTGATCTCGAGCGCCAGATCGAGCGGGTCCTTGTCGAGGCGGAGCTTGCTGCGCTTCATCAGATGTTGCCGAAGTCGCCGCCGCGGCCCTTGCCCGAGGCGAAACGCGTGGCGCCGTTCTTGGCTTCGGCCAGCAGCACCGGCATGCCGAGTCGAGCCTCGTTGGTGAGCGCCTGGCGCTGCTCCAGCGTCCATTGTTCGTAGGACGAGCGGCGGTCCGACCGCATGCAGACCTGCGGGAACTTCGCCACCATCTCGGCCAACAACTTGGCCTCGGCCAGCGCCCGACCCGCCGGCACCAGCCGGTTGGCGAGGCCCCAGTCGAAGGCCTCGCGGGCGCCGACCTCGCGGCCGGTCAGGATCATGTCGAGCGCGCGGCTTTGGCCGATAAGCCGCGGCAGGCGCACCGTGCCGCCGTCGATCAGCGGCACGCCCCAGCGCCGGCAGAACACGCCGAACTTCGCCGTCTCCGAGGCCACCCGCAGATCGCACCACAAGGCGAGCTCCAGCCCGCCCGCCACGGCATAGCCTTCGACCGCGGCGATCACCGGCTTGGAGAGGAGATGCCGCGTCGGCCCCATCGGGCCTGGCGCGTCGACGTCGAAGCTCGGCGCGCCGGTGCGTCCGGCGACCGATTTCAGGTCGTAGCCGGCACAGAACGTGCCGCCCTTGCCGGTGAGGATCGCGACCGACTGGCTGTCGTCCTTGTCGAAGGCGAAGAAGGCCTCGCGCAACAGGCCGGCGGTCTCCGGATCGACCGCATTGCGCGCCTCGGCGAAGCGGTCGATCGAGACGATCGTGGTCGGGCCTTCCTTCTCGACAACGACTTTCGGCATTTCAGCGTCCCTGCATCAAACGCAGCGGTGTGTAGACCAGCGGCGTCTCGCCGCGCTGATTCTTGACCGCGTTGGTCGTGCGCACCAGCGCCCGCATCGGGTCCTTCGAGGTCGGCTTGATCTCCGTCACCTCGATCTCGACGTGGATCGTGTCGCCGACATAGGTCGGGCCCTTGATGTCGAAGCCCATCGACAGGAAGGCGAGCCCGCTGCCCTGCAGGGTCGTGGGGATCACCAGGCCTTCCGCCATGGAGTAAACCAAGGCGCCCGGCACGGGGTGACCGCCGCGCATGGGAGCATGGCTCCTGATGTATTCCTTGTTGGTGAACAGCTCCTCGGAAAAGCCGCAAAGGGTCACGAAATTGAGGAGGTCGGCCTCGAACAGCGTGCGGCCGTAGGTTGTGAACTTGTCGCCGATCTTGAGATCGCGCCAGTTCCAGCCTTCGCCCAGCTGCTTCATCGGCCGGCCCTCAGTGCGCGTGTTCGTGAGGTTTTGCGCCTTCGCGCAACACGTAGACTCGGCTGCAATACGGGCATTCCACCCGCCCCTCCTTGCCGAGATTGAGGTAAACTTTTGGATGGCCCAGGACACCGCCACCGCCGTCGCAGGCGACGCGGTCAGTATCGACGGTGATGGTTTCGAAAGGCTCGGTCACGATCTCTCTCCAGTTGCGCCGGCGGATGATACCGGCACTCGTCCTCTCGGTCATTCTGGCAGGCGCGCTGCCCGGCTGCGCCCCGGTGGTCGTTCCGGAGGGCCCCAAGGCCCGTCTGCCCGAGCTGACCGGCGACCGTTATGTCGCGGCCGACGGCATGGCGCTACCGCTCGCGGTCTGGCCTGCGGCAAAGGGCCCGCCCAAGGCAGTGATCCTGGGCCTGCACGGCTTCGGCGACTATCGCGACGCCTTCGAGGAGCCGTCGGCGATCTGGTCGAAGGCGGGCTTCACGACCTACGCCTATGACCAGCGCGGCTTCGGCGCCAGCCCGACGCGCGGCCGCTGGCCCGGCACCGACACGCTGGTCGAGGACGCGCGCAACATGGTCATGCTGCTGCGCGAAAAATATCCCGGCATCCCGCTCTATATCGCGGGCGAGAGCATGGGCGGCGCGGTGGCGATCGTCGCGGCCGACCGCGGCGTCGAGCCCGACGGGCTGATCCTGCTGGCGCCGGCGCTGCGTTCGCGCGAGACGTTCGGCGTGCTGTTCAGCGGCGGCCTGTGGATGCTGGGCCACCTGGTGCCCTGGCTGCCGGCCGGGCCGACCTCCATCGACTACCATCCGACCGACGATCCCAAGATGCTGGAAAAGCTGCGCAAGGATCCGCTGATGCTGCGCCAGCCCCGGCTCGACATGGGCTACGGCCTGGTCGACCTGATGGACGACGCCTGCGCCGCCCTGCCGCGCATCCATGTGCCTTACATCATGCTGCACGGGCTGGGCGACAAGATCGTGCCGGAAGGCCCGGTGCGCGAGGCCATCAAGGTGATGCCGCGGCGGCCCGATTCGAAGCTCGCCTTCTACAAGAACGGCTTTCACCTGCTGCTGCGCGACAAGGAAGGTCCGACCGTCTCGGCCGATATCGTCGCCTGGATCGACGATCACCAGGCCAGCCTGCCGTCAGGCGCCGACAGCGGGCAGGTGAAGCCCGAAATCGCCGCCTCGTGGGGCCGCGACCGGGTCTCGCCGCGCTGAGACAGCTCAGACGCCGGGCTAGTTGCAGCGAACCGTGATCGCGGTGTCTTCTTCCTTGAGCATGGCGTAGCCGTCCGGGCACATGCCCTTGGCGCGGTCGCGGCAGCCGCCATGGCGATAGCAGCTGATCGCGATCGCCGACTTGCCGTCCTTCCACGGCACGATCGAGGCGTCGGAATCCGTCGTCCCGTCCGGACCGGGCGCCTTCTTTGCCGCACCGCCGCCGCACGCCGCGGCGAGGCAGACAAGGCCCACCAGCAGGCTCCATCGAATGCCCGATCCCATCGTCATGTCCGCCCTCCCGCGCTCCCTGCCATGCCTTTGTCGCCAGCACAGTAGTAGAAACTTCCTAGAGCATATCCGGCTCGACTTTAATCAGTCGAGCCGGATATGCCCTGTTGAACCGAGCGCTACCCGCACGCGCGTTTCGATTGAGATGGAACGCTCGCGGTTCCATCTCGATCGAAACCGCTCTAGCGATCAACGACCGCCGTCGATTCGATCTCGACCAGCAGGCCCGGCACCGCGAGCGCGCTGACCGCCACCAGGGTCGCCGACACGGCCGAGCCCTTGAGCGCCCGGCCGAGCGCCTGCGAGACGGCGCCCATGTCGCGGATGTCGGTGACGAAAATGGTGAGCCGCGTGAGGTCCGAGAGCCTGGCGCCGGCCGACTTCAGCGAGGCCGCGATCTTGCGCATGGTGATGGCGGTCTGCTCGGCGGCATTCCTGCCCTGGACGCAGCCCTTGGCGTCGAGCGACGTGGTGCCCGACACGAACACGAACGGCCCGCTCTTCAGTGCGCGGACGTAGAAATCGACGATCTCGGTACCGTCGGGAAAGAGCTGCTTGGCCACGACCTGCTTCCTCCTGCGCGTTGGCGGTACCGCACACTACTTGTAATCTCGCACGACATGACCCTGAAAAATCTCGCCGCCATCCTCGATCCGGCGGCCCCCGACGACCGCCCGTTCATCATCCAGCTCAGCCCCGATGCCGACGAAATGCTGCGCATCGGCTACGGCGAGGCCCGACAGCGCATCGCCGGCCTGGCGCGCGGGCTCCTGAAACGCGGGCTGAAGCGCGGCGAGGCGGTCGCCATCGTCGCGGCCAACAGCGCCGATTATCTCCTGCTCTACATGGCGACCATGGCGGCCGGCCTGGTTTCGGTCTGCGTCAACCACAAGCTGCCGCGCGAGACGGTGGCGCACATCATGACGGATTCGGCCGTCAAGCTCGCGATCGCCGATGCCGAGCGCGCGCCGCTGGTGAGCACGCTGGTGCCGACGGTGGCGATGGAAGAGCTCGACTCGCTGGTCGATCCGGGTGCCTTCACGGCCGTCGACATGAAGCCCGAGGAAGTGGCGATGGTGCTCTACACGTCAGGCTCGACCGGCCTGCCCAAGGGCGTGCCGCTGACGCATGGCGGCTACATTTGGGCGACGACGGCCACGCCGGAGCAGCGGCCCGGCATCGAGGCCAAGAACGTCATCATCGCCGCGCCGCTGTTCCACATGAACGGCCTGTTCAGCGCCAAGCTGGTGATGTGGAACGGCGGCACGATCGTGCTCATGACGGGCTTCGCCGCCAAGGGCTACATCCGCGCCATCGACCGCTATCGCGTCGCCATGGTGACGTCGGTGCCGACCATGCTGGCGCTGGTCATGCGCGAGACCGAGGAGCTCGCCAACGCGGACCTGTCCTGCGTCACCATGGCGGTGACCGGCTCGGCACCCTCGACGCCCGAGTTCTTCGACCAGATGCACAAGCTCTTTCCCAACGCTGAGACGGCCAACAGCTGGGGCACGACCGAATCGGGCCCGATCGCGTTCGGCCCGCACCCGCAAGGGATTCCCAAGCCGATGGGCGCGCTCGGCCATCTCCGCAAAGGCATCGAGGCCAAATTTGTGGGCGGGGCCGACAGCGGGCCGACGCAGGGCGTGCTCCACATCAAGACGCCGGCGCTGATGTCGGGCTATCTCAACCGCGAGGCCGATACCCGCAAGCGCCTGATCGACGGCTGGTACGACACCGGCGACGTCATGCGCCGCGACGAGAACGGCTTCGTGTTCTTCGTCGGCCGTGCCGACGACATGTTCCAGTGCGGCGGCGAGAACGTCTATCCTGGCGAGGTCGAGAAGCTGCTCGGCCGGCATCCCGACGTGGCCCAGGTCTGCGTGGTGCCCGTCGCGGACGAGATCAAGTATCAGTTGCCGGTCGCCTTCGTGGTGCCCAAGCCCGGCGCCCGGCCGGACGAGGACGCCCTGCGCCGCTTCGCGCTCGACAACGGGCCCGCCTACGCCCATCCGCGCGCCGTCTGGTTCGTCGATCACCTGCCGCTCGCCGGCACCAACAAGATCGACCGCAAGGCGCTGGTCGAGCGCGCGGCCATGAACTACGCGCGCGAGTCGGCGAAGCGCGTCTGAGGGCCCGCGTTGCGGCTGCGAGCCCCGTCCGGTATGTTCCCCGCGCCGGACCCGTAGCTCAGCTGGATAGAGCGCTGCCCTCCGAAGGCAGAGGTCGTGAGTTCGAATCTCGCCGGGTCCGCCAACTTTTTCAAAGACTTGGTATTCTCTAGACCGGTACACTCCGAGTACGGGGACACATTGGGGACACAGGACGCAGGATTTCAATCCGATTTCGACTATCGGTTTATGTATGGCACTCCTATCCTCGTCCGTGATCTAGGAAGACAAAATGGGCCTCATCGCTCAGTCTCTCAAAAACTCCTCCCCAATGCGCTGGCCAACCAGACGCACGCCACAGCCCATTTGGACGAAGTCAGTGGGCAGAACAGAAATTCGTCATATCCAAAGTCTCTTGTGGTTTCTGCCAAGCGTCTATCCTGGCGGCGACAGTTGGTTGGCTAACCGCTTGGCCGATGTCATCGCAGGCAAGGCATATTGTTCGATTGGCGGTGTTGGCGGTCGATTGGGCGGAGTGTTGATTGAAACGCCCAAAGGTCGACGGCATTCCAAAATATCCACGTTCTACGTTCACCCATGCCTTCGCAGGCTTGGCATAGGATCACATTTACTCCGGCTACATAACGGACGCTGGCGCTCCGACGGAATTGACACCGTGCATATCACCGTGTCGGCAGAGTGCCTAAACCCGCTAGGCGCTCAACTTGCGCACGCGGGATTTCGCGGCATCGATCAAGTCCCCGGCAGGTACCGAGAGCAAAGCATCGAGTCAGTTTTTCAATTGTCGGTGCACTAGAGGTGGGATTCTTCGCAGTAACGTCAAGAAATGAACTCGATAATTTTGACGTCGAGGCTTGCCATCTGAGTTTTTGGGTTCTTCCGACTTTCCTAGTTTGGAGCAAATATTGTTTTGATGTTGGCCTCCGTATTAAGGCCAAAGCCGACCTGCGGCGCTTCGGTGTTGTGCTTCCCTTTCGAGCCGAACGTGGCGACCTAAAGGTAGCCGGGCTGAAGCCGGGTTCGCTCAATTGCAAGCCAGCCGCGTGGTTCGTGGATGGCCTGATTCGTGGCGGCCATCCAGCCTTTTTGGCCAGTTCCAAGGCTCCAACGACTTGGTCAATCAACGGCTCGTCGGTGAAGTCCATCTCGATGAATTTGATGTGAGCCACACCAAAGACAGGATTCTCTGGCGAGACAGCCAAGAAGAGGAAGACGTTGAGGAGGAACTTAGGAAAGTCTGCAACGAGTACAAGGAGATCGCAAAACGACCGCGCAAGGAAGGTGAGGATCAGCGTGGGCCGACGGAGCTGGAAGTAAAAGCCGCATTGGACGAACTACAGAAGGAGATGGCTTCTCCCGAAATGGTCGACCAAATCAACATTACAGTCATTCCGGCGAAAGAAACCATTGAGGCGAACAACGACAAAATAGTCTCATCAGTCGTACAGACGCGGAGCGCTACATTGCACGGCACAATAGCGTCCAACCCACCTATTGCGTGGGAGATTTTTCTGGACGGCATGTCACCCAACGATCCTTACGTTGCCGCTGAGACAACACAGCCGAGCAAGATCATCGTTGTAGTCAACAAGAACCATCCATACTGGGCGCAGCTCAGTGGCACCGAAAGCGTCCGAGACTATTTGAGGCAATGTGTCTACGACGCGGTAGCCGAATGGCAGGCACGAACTAAGGCAGCAACAATCGACTATGACACAGTGAAACTCCTGAAGGACCAGTTGCTGCGCCTACCATTGCAAATGGAGTCTCACGCAGATGGGCCCACGGACCCCGCTACTGGAGCGACCTCGACTGTACACTAGGACACTGGATGAATAGTTCTCAGATCGAACAGAAATGCCAGGAAAGGTGTCGGTAACGCCACGTAATTGGCCTTGGTGCGAATTGACGACGCGGCAGAGGGGGAGAATCGCACCAATGCAGATCGCGCCCTCCGGCGAAATGCGCCAGCTTGTAGATCGCATCCCTTCATTCAAGGACGAGCCAAATATCCGACGTGGGGCCTAATGTAGCTGTAAATGGTTCGCTCCCGCAGTTCCTTCCACCCCAGATTTAACGCCATGTTGCGCGGATAGAAGGTCATCTTCGAATACGGCAGGTGATCGTGAATCCACAATGCGAGCGATTTCCAATCTCCTGTCGCTTTGTAGTGCGATAGGAACGAGGGAATTACAATGCACGCCATCGCGCCCATGCTACCGGCACGATCTCGTTGGTCCCAGATGTGGGCGGCGCGGTTCGCTTCGTTTGAGCCACATCCCAGCCGAAGCCTATTACCAAGCGCATTCACGGCCGGCGAACGATAGCCGGAGCGTATCGCGAGCCGGCCAAACTTTCGTTGAAGAGGCTCTAAAAGTTCGACGCACAGACGCCGGCCCGCTGCAATTGCAATTGCGGGATCGTCTGGGACATTGAGAAGTCCGTGAAATGAAGCGATTTCGCTATGGAGGAAATCTCGCACAAAGAAGTTGGGGGACAATTGAACCCGTCCCAGTTCTTCCAATGCGTGAAAGCTTCTAATCTTGGTCATTTATCCAGAGGTTGAGGCCGTTTTCCGATGCAACCGGTTGCACCGAAGCTCAAAATAGTCACCCGCATAGGGCAGCGGCACTGTCGGTCGAGAGGGCGTCGCAAGTATGTCCCCGCCGCAAGCGGTCGAGGAAATCCCCCGTATATGCTACCCGCTGTGACCCGCAATTTGGTTTGAGCGGCCCTTATCGGGTCGAGAAAGTCACCCATATATGCCAACCAGCGGCGTAGGCTTGCTGCTCAGTTTGCAGACGCATCTATAAACCGCGATTGTTGATCGTCGTCAGCGGACGATAGCTGACCAAGCAAAGGATGTCCTTGATGGTTCGAAATAGCTCAATGCTCAAGTTGGTCGGTCTGTCTTGCCAGAAGAGCTGACGAGTGAATGTCGAGCGGTCGGATATCACGTGACCGGGCTCACCATACTTCGCGAACAACGCTTCATGCACGCCCGCACACGTCAGTTTCTCGGAGTCGAGAAGGGCCAGACTAACCAGCGTGAGCGATTTCTTCTCGGCATCCCGGAACACAAACGTAGCGCTGAATTTCAGGTCGCCGGACTCGTATCGCCCCTCTACTAAAGCGACCTCGCCGGGCGCTGCCGGACGTGGCTTCTCTAGCATCTTGATCTTGCCATCCGACGCGGCAACGACCTCTTCCGGAGTCATGCCCCACTTCGTGTATTGCCAATCGGCCCACGCGCCGCCTGGAAATGCGGACGCAAGCAATAGGCCAACAACTAGACGGTAGTTCACTGCGTAGGTCCTCGGTCTGTTTGTCGAGAATACTCCGTGGTGAAATACCCTTCAACGCCGTGCCCTCTCGTCCATGGATATTCGAGAGGTGTTCGCCCGGAATTTGCGACGCTATCGGCAGACGGCGAAGCTGTCGCAAGAGGAGCTTGCGCACCGAGCGGAGATTGATCGGACTTACATCAGCTCGTTGGAACGGTCCGTCTACGCTGCGGGAATTGATGTAGTGGACCGCCTCGCGCGAGCGCTGGGGATCGAGGCGGCTGATCTTCTTCGACAGCAAGAGAGCCGACCTAGGCGACGGGTTACCAAGGGGTAGAAACGCGCTAGCGCCGGAGAGTCATCCGAGCCCTATCCGCTGACACCGCCGCAGTCATCCGAAGATATGACATTGAAAACCAGTTGCGCGGCCACAGGCGAAACGATGACGCCCAGCGTACACGGTAGTCATCGATCTGGGACCCATTGTGCCCTTTTGATATGCGCTCCATCACGCGATGCGCAAATCGCTCGTAGCTGCGCCGAGCGGGTACTGCTCTCCATCCTCCACCAAACAGGGCCCGCCTAGGAATTAGGGCATATTGAACAAGGCTGATCTTTCGATCAGTGGGTTGAATAGCTGCTTCACCGATGGTCAGCGGCCCGGCGGGGCTGTTCTCAAGTTGAGACCGAAGGGCTTCAAGTACTGCTTCGGCTTCCGGCCGGTTCCTCGCAAGCACCGCAATGTTATCTCCGTGGAGAAACAGACGATCCGCAAAGAACGTCGTCGCCAGCATGGGCCCGAGGATTGCTCGCGACATTACTAGGCCAGAAGTCGAAGCGCCCTGTGGAAGACCCCGCCGGGCCGCGTCATCGGGAAGCAAGTCTACATAACGATTACCATCAACTACCCTCTGCAACCTGGTGTGCTCGTCTATGAGCATTGTCTTTCTTACCGCCCATTCCGGGATCGGCAGAAGATTATGAACGACCTCCTTTCTCACGGACCCAAAACAATCCTTGATATCGACAGTGACGACATAGCCGTATTGCTCGCGTTCAAGCCGCGACAAGAGACACCGGGTTAGCGCTTCGACGCCCTGCCCACTTCGCAAGTACTCGAATGAATAGGCAGGGAGTGTTGCCTTCAATATATCAGCGCATATCCTTTGCCATGCGCGCCGGTCCGGGCCGAAGGCGCTTATTAACCGTACACCGCCGCCCGGTTTCGGCCTGGACGACAGGCGAACAGGCTCTTCGGTCAGCCGGGAGGGGTCGAGTGCGTTTGCACGTGCGATCAGATTTGAAAACGGCAGTGGGGGCGCTTTTTTGCTATCCCATTTCACAGTCCTCAGAACAGCGCTCAGCTTCGCTCCATGTGAGGACAGGACCCTCTTACTGATCATTCGCACACGAGCAAAGTCGCCCACTGCAGCTGCGCCGGCAATCTGCTCTAGTTTCCTTTGGTAGCCATGCGCAATCACAGCCAACCTCTTGAGTTCGCATTCATCGAGGCTGAGAAATTGGCCGCGCGCAAGCGTGGCAGTTAACACGTCGTTCATGTAAACTACCTTCGGTAGAATACGTACATTAGATGCAACCCGTTGCACCGGGACGCTATTTGCTCGTTGAGTTGCGAAGTTGGCCAAGCCGGCGGCCAGCCCATGCGTCCAGCTCTGAGCGTGGGTACAGGGGAATGCGCCCCGCTACGAACGCTCTAGGGCCGTCGCTGCGCAAGCAAAACCACTTTGCCAGCGTGGCCGCCTCAACCGGAATGCCATAGACATCGCGGAGATAGCGCGCCGCATCCTTGCGGCGAAGATTATCGGGCCACGTAAGCGTTCTCGACTTGCCTTCCCGATCCGGTTGACCACCGTCGTTGCGAACAATTTCCATTCTGTCTCCAACATTGCCGGAGCACTCCGGTCATTCGTCGGAATGACATGACAGTTTGGAACCCAAGAAGCCTTAAATCATAAGCACCATCTCGGCTGCGCGGACTCACTATAGACGCGACCAATCGCGCTGGGTTTCTTCATACCCTGGGCCACCCGGTATGTATCGCTCCGGATTTTCTCGAATGTCTTTCGGTATTTGCATGAAGGCTCGCTTGAGCGACGCTGCCGTATTGCGCGTGCGATACCGTTCTGGCAGGCGCTGACGGTGCCTAACCAGAGTCCTAAAAGCCGCTTCCAAACCGTTCGTCCGTGCCGTTTCGCGAACACATTGTGCGAACCGAGCTTGCACGAGGGCAAGAACAGCCTCGCCGTAGTAGTGCCGGCTGTCGAAGGCCAAAAACTCCGACCACTCTTTCTCCGTTAGATCGCTCTTGGCTCTTCCGCGATGCTCTCGCTTGAACGCCGGTACATGACGTTCAAGGAGTTTTAGCGCCAATTCCTGCCATTGGCCCGACGGCACCCCGAAATGCCTCCATACCTCAGCGAGGAGGGAGTCTCGCGCTTTCCGCCGCAGGCGCAAGGATTGTGGGGGTGCATTTGCCGCTGAGATTTTCCTAAGTTGCTTTTTGCGCAGCAACGCTGGATAGGGTTTCTGCCGCTTTGATTGAGTCGCCACTCAACCTCTCCTGCCGCAAGGAGGGATCGGCGCGGCAATCCCTTGCGGTTGAGACTTTCGGCGGCCAAACCTAGCCGCGCCGATCTAGAGAATACGCTGTTCTAGGCGTTCCCAGCTAGTGCCGGCGACCGATCTCCGATGCTGATCACATCGGCGGACTTTCCGCCACTGAGAGCGCCACTTATCACATTGGCGACACGATCCGCGGCGGTGATCAATGTTGCATCGACAACATGGACGTATCGGCTAGTAACGGTCCCTCGGGAGTGTCCTAGCATCGCAGCAATCGTAGGCTCCGAGCATCCCAAAGTGTTCGCCGTTGTCGCGAACGAGTGGCGAAGAGTGTGGAGAGTTACGTCGGCCAGCTTGGCGCGCTTGGCGATGCGTTCCCAAGCTCGGGGAAGGCCCTGATACGAGGTCTTGCCATCGCCGTTCGCGAATACGGCATCACTATTTGGATGACGCTCCAATGTCTTGAGGATTTCGACCGCCGCTTGGCCCAGCGGACGCAACGAATAACCTTCTTTTGTCGCACTGAGCCGAAGTTGCTTCGTCTGAATATCGACCTCGCTCCACTTCAAGCCGACGATCTCTCCGCGCCGACAGCCTGTGAGCGCCAGCAAGCGCACAGCATTCGTAGCATGACGGTTCTCGCCTTCGGCTTCGGCCTCTCTTAGTGCAGCCCCGAGCGTGCGATAGTCCTCGATGCTGAGGAAAGTGGTCCTTCGATTGTCAGCGGGACGCTCGATACCGCGCACTGGATTGTCTGACCGAATGCCGGAGCGAACCGCATAGCTAAATATCCCGCCCAACAGTCCCACTGTTCGGGCCGCTGCTCCTCTCCCGCCTCGGACGCGCGCAACGCCGCGTGCCTTCGTCTTGATGGTCGCCCGCGTTTTGCCGGTGTGGATTGCTGTAAGGAAGCGGCGCACATCTCCCGCCGTCACTTCTGCCACCGCTAGCGTACCGAGAAGAGGAATTATGTGACGGGCGATGCGGCCTCGATCTGTAGCTATTGTGGTTGGAGATTTGGGCCGACGGCGCTTTCCGAATACCAACCCCTTTTCGACCGCAGCCAAGTAGTCTTCGCAGAGCGCCGCAACGGTCATTGCCCCACGTGCCGCACTACGGGTAGCTGAAGGATCGAAACCGCCGGCAACCTCGCCTAGGTGCTGGCGAGCCCGCTGGCGCGCCTCGTCGGGCGTGAGTACGCCGACTTTGCCAATTGCGAGTTTGCGGGTTCGCCCCGTGCCATTCCGATATTGAACGACCCACGTGCGCACGCCCGAAGGTTTCACGCGCAAGGCGAAGCCGGTCAGATCGTCGTCGCGATACAATGTGTCGCGTACCACCGGCTTCAGCGCGTCCACGAACCTCTTTGTCAGCTTAGGCATTGAACCTCCGCAATAGCCTCCTCGGAGCCCCTTGGCCGGGGACACACCGGGGACACAGCACGCGGAAAATTCTCGTCATTGACGCTCATCTCCGCTGCTATCGCAGCATTGCGCAAAACCTTGTTCTTTCAAGGTCGGAGCGTCACAATCAATCTCGCGGAAACGACGGAAAAAAGTTTGCGACCGCCCTCCGAAGGCAGAGGTCGTGAGTTCGAATCTCGCCGGGTCCGCCATCAAAAGCGGCGTAACGCGCTAGTCCTCCGGCTCCTCACCGCCGCCCGAGCCGCCGGCGACCTGTTTTCCATAGAACCGTTCCGCCGCTTCGTTCAGCCAGTTCGCGATGGCGCCTTCGGGCTCGTCGCCGCCGAACCGTTTGCTTTCGATGCGGCGGCCGACGGCGAGATAGGCGGCGATATGGGTCGGCGGGAAGGTCAGCACGCCGCAATTGATGCCGCTCCGGTGCAGGCGCTTGAGCACGTCCTCGAGACTTGCGGACATGGCGACCAAACAATTCCAATCGCAGGCGCGTGTTGCTCCGCCGCAGCACACTTCCGCGTTACCGCGTTCGCCTGGCATCGCTCTTATTCCATCACCGCGGGGGATGCCGGCTCGCATGTGTGCGTAAGCGCTGATGAGTCGGCTCCCGGGGGAGTTTTAATGCGCAATAGCGCGAAGATCGCGGTGATCGCGGTGATCCTGCTTGGCTTGATGCTGGTGCTCGTGCCGATCGTCCTGGAAGCAGGCTTCGGCATCGTCGCGCTACCGCCGCTCTGATAAATGGACGCTGCTGTTGCCTTGACCGGCGACGGCGCGCATCGTGTGCAAAATGCCGTTCCGACCGAAATTCCTGCGCGCCGAGAAGGTGGTGCTGATCGAGGGCGAGGGCGAGATCACCACCGATGACATCGCCACCTGCCTGCGTTTCGTCGATGCGCAGGGCGCGCATCGATACCGCAAGCTGATCGATGCGCGGCGCGTCACCAACGAAGTGAGCGACAAGGTGGCCGACGGCCTGGTGAGCCTTGCCCGCTCGCGCGAGGCGCTGGGCGCGAGCGGCGGGCTTGCCCTGGTGATGCGGCCAGGGACGTCGCTCCGCCGACTGGCCGAGCGTACGGCCGAGGGCGCGCCGGCGCACCGGCCGGTGCGGGTTTTTGATACCTTCGAAGAGGCCTGGCAGTGGCTGTCGCAGATCGACTCAGTGGATTGAGCCGCTGAAGGCCCGAGTTCTATACGACAGAATCGGGTTCCTTCTAACACCGGGGCTATGGTGGCGACGCCATGATCGCTAGCGCCCACCTTGTCGTCCTGAGCGAAGCGAAGGACCTACGGATTCAACATCGCGTTGCTGCGATGCAAGGCCCTTCGCTGCGCTGCGCTGGCTCAGGACGACAGGAGCCGCCGGTTAGCGCAGTTAGCGCTACCCCGCTAGTGGTTCGCACTGGTCGGCCGATCGATGCGCAAGATTCGTTCGCGCGATTCGGCGCGAGTGCCTTCGGACCACAAGAGTCCATATTTTTCCGTATTATCTTAATATGAGCCCTTCAACTAATAGTGGCTCAGGAAATTACCCGGCGGCCGCCCCGGCTCTAGACGACGAGGTAGTGGCCCATCAGCCGACCGGCCGTGCGCAGGAGCGGCGCGATGCGGGCGCGCCGGGCCGGCGGCGAGCCGCGCAGGTCCGGCGTGTTCTCGACCGGCAGGCCGCCGATCTCCTGCCGGATCTCGGCCAGGCGGGCGATGTAGGGCCGGTACAGGCCCTCGCGAACGGTGCGCGAGAACGGCGCGAGATAGGAGACGTTGCTGCACAGATAGAGGTTCGGCCGCTCCTCCCTGAGTCCGGAATAGTGAAAGAAGATCAGCGGGAAGGCGCCGTCGACGACGAAGCCGCCGTTGGCATCGACGGCAATCGAATGGCGGCGGATGTTCCACGGCCCGAGATTGGTGCCGGGATGAGCGATCTCGACCACGCGCGGCAGGGTCGCGAACATGTGGTCGAGATATTTCTGGTCGGCGAAGCGATCGCCGTCGACATAGGCGTGGCACCATTCGATGCAGCGCGCGCGCCACCATTGCGCGGCGGCACGCCCCGCCTCGTCGGCGCGAAAGCTGATCCAGCCAACATTGAAGCGGCCATATTTCTCCAGCCGCTTCGTCCACCAGTGATGGCGGTGCGCGATCAGGCCGACCGATGCGTCGGCCATGCCGTCGAAGATTGGCCGCGGGCTCGAGTAGAACATCAGATCGGCGTCGAGATAGGTCACGACTTCGCCCGGCGCGCTGCCCGACAGCGCCGTCACCATCAGGCAGCTCGCCAGGGTGAAGACGTAGTCGCGCGGCGTGCGCGAAGGCTTGACCGCGAGAAGATCGGGATTGGCGCGCTCATAGTCGGCGAGGGACAGCAGGGTCACACCCGGCTCCGCAAGACGCCGCAAGGCCTTCTCGCACGAGGCGGTCAGGCAGAGCACGGTGATGCGGCAGCCCGGATCGACCCGGCGCAGCGAGCGGATCATCGCCAAGCCGCGGTCGAGGTAGCGGTGGCCAAAGAACGTCCAGTAGCGGTGCCCCTCGCCCATATCCATTTAAAATGCAGCCTATGTGCATTTACATGCGTTATGCAACGGGAAGCGGCCGCAATTGCACCATTTTCGCAGTGCCTGTTTGTCGCAGACCGCCGGAGGCCACGATGAAAACCGTCCTTCGCCTCGTCGCTCTGCTTTCTTTCGTCATCCTCGCGTTGAACGATGCCCAGGCGCAGTCGCGCGTAGGCGTCACTGCGGCCACGTCGGGCGGCCCGCTCGGCAAGCCGCCGGCCGAGGCCGAGCGCGTGCTGCATGTCGGCGTCGACGTCCAGGCCAACGAGATCGTCCGGACCGGCGTGGGCGATCGCGCACACCTGCTCTTCCTCGACGGCTCGTCGTTGACGGTCGGACCGCAGGCGCAATTCGTGATCGACCGCTTCGTCTACGATCCCGCGCGCAAGTCGGGCGAGCTCGCCATCAACGTTGCACAAGGCGTGTTCCGCTATGTCGGCGGCAGGATCAGCAAGACGACGCCGGTCGCCGTGGTCACGCCGTCGGCCACGATCACCATTCGCGGCGGCATCCTGCTGGTCGACGTGCAGCCGTCGCGCACCGTGGCCACCTTCGTGTTCGGTGCTGAGATGACGGTGCGTGCCCAGGGCCGGGTCCAGACGGTGAGCAGGCCCGGCTGGCAGGTCGTCGTGAGCAACGGCTTGGCGCCCAGCGCGCCCGTGCGCGTCGTTCCCGGCAGCCTGTCGCCGGAATTCGCCAAGCTCGAGGCGATCCAGACTCAGATCGGCGGCCGCAGTCCGGACGATGCCATGAGAAATTCGGGGTTTGCCGATACGAATTCCGGTCAGGGCCCCAATGGTATGTTCGGCCCGACCAGCATTGGCGACACGGTGACCAACGCTATCAACCAGGCCGACACCCAGCTGCAAAAGCCGGCGGCGAGCGCGTCGCAAATGCAGACCCAGAGGAGCCGCTAGAGAGGCCCGATTATTGCAGCGTTCGCCCGGTCACAACCGTGTGACGTCGGCCGGAGCGGCAACTTGTGCCGAGCACGCATCCTCTGTCCGCTACGTAAACTACTGTAAGATGGCTACGTCTCGACCGGCCCACACCGCGCACCGCGGACCCCGGCGACAACGGAGGGCCGGAGGTTAAGGATGGCCAAACTGGGAAAGACCCGCATTGTCTTCATTGCCGTCGCGCTGATCGCCATCGGCGGCGGCTACTACTTCTTCAACCAGCCCTCGCAGGACAAGGCGCACGCCGCCAGCAACGCGGCCAAAGGCCCGCTGGTGCCGGTGACGGTCGCGACCGTGCAGGCGCGCGACATGCCGGTGATCATCCGCGGCCTCGGCAACGTGCAGGCCTACAAGACGGTCGCGGTGAAGTCGCGCGTCGACGGCCAGATCGTCAAGATCGACTTCGAGGAAGGTCAGAACGTCAAGGCGGGCGATCCGCTGTTCCAGATCGACCCGCGGCCCTATCAGGCGGCGCTCGCCCAGGCGACGGCGAACAAGCAGAAGGACGAGGCGCAGCTCGAGGGCGCGCAGCTCGACCTCGAGCGCTACGGCAAGCTGATCGGCTCGGGCTTCCAGTCCAAGCAGAGCTACGACCAGCAGAAGGCGACGGTCGATGCGCTCAAGGGGTCGATCGCCGCCGACCAGGCGCAGATCGACAATGCCAAGCTCAACCTCGCCTATGCCGACATCCGTGCGCCGATCGACGGCCGCACCGGCCAGCGGCTGGTCGATCTCGGCAACCTGATCCAGGCGGGCCAGAGCACCACGCTCGTCACCATCACCCAGATCAAGCCGATCTTCGTCAACTTCACGATCCCGCAATACGCCAACCACAATCTGCGCAGGAACCAGGCGATCAAGCCGCTCACCGTCACCGCCTACAGCGCCGACGACAAGTACAAGATCGCCGAGGGCGAGATCACGCTGATCGACAACCAGATCGACGCCGCCACCGGCACGCTGCGGCTCAAGGGCACCTTCGCCAACAACGACGAGCGCCTGTGGCCCGGCCAGTTCGTGAACGTGCACCTCCAGCTTTCCGTGCGGAACGACGCGGTCACGGTTCCGCAGAACGTGGTCATGCAGGGCCCGACCGGGCCCTACGCCTATATCGTCAAGCCGGACAACACCGTCGAGCGGCGCGCGATCGAGGTCGAGGCCACGCAGGACGGGCTGTCGGTGATCGGCAAGGGACTGGCGGTCGGCGAGAAGGTGGTGGCCGAAGGTCAATATCGCCTGTCCAACGGCAGTCACGTCCGCATCGACCAGCCGACGGCGCAGTCGGCGCCGGCCGCCGGCGCGCCCGACAAGAAGGGCTGATCCGGCCACTATGAACATCTCCGAAACCTACATCCGGCGGCCGATCGCCACGTCGCTGATGATGCTCGGCCTGCTGGTGTTCGGCGCGGCCACCTACAGCCTGCTGCCGGTCTCGGCGCTGCCCAACGTCGACTTCCCAACGATCACGGTGTCGGCGACGCTGCCCGGCGCCAGCCCGGAAACCATGGCGTCCTCGGTGGCGACGCCGCTCGAGCAGCAGTTCGCCGCCATCCCGGGGCTGGCGTCGATGAACTCGACGAGCGGGCTCGGCGCCACGTCGATCACCCTGCAGTTCGATCTCGCGCGCAAGATCGACGGTGCCGCCACCGACGTGCAGACCGCCATCAACGCAGCGAGCGGATTGCTGCCCAAGGACCTTCCCAACCCGCCGACCTACCGCAAGGTCAATCCCGCCGACCGAGCCGTCCTGATCTACGCGGTGTGGTCGGACGACCTGCCGTCCTACAAGGTCGACGACTACGCCTTCGTCATCATGGCGCAGAAGATTTCGGCCGTGTCGGGCGTGTCGCAGGTGCTGGTCGCGGGGCAGCAGGACTTCGCGGTGCGCGTGCAGACCAATCCGGCGGCGCTGGCCTCGCGTGGCATCGCGCTGGAGGACGTGCGCACGGCGCTCGCCAACGCCACGGTCAACCAGGCCAAGGGCAATCTCGAGAACAAAGACCTCTCGATGATGATCGACACCAACGATCAGCTCTTCAAGGCCGACGCCTACAAGGACATCATCGTCGCCTACCGCAATGGCGCGCCGGTCAAGCTCGACGACGTGGCGAACGTCGTCGACGCCACCAAGTCGCCGCGCACCGGCGCCTGGTTCAACGGCAAGCGGGCCGAGCTGCTGCTGATCTTCCGCCAGCCCGGCGCGAACACCGTCGAGATCGTCGACAAGATCAAGGGCATGATGCCCCGCCTGCTGGCGTCGGTGCCGCCCAGCGTGCATGTCGATCTGGTGTCGGACCGCTCGCAGTCGATCAAGGACTCGGTCGAGGACGTCCAGTTCACCATGCTGCTGACGATCTGCCTGGTAATATTGGCGATCTTCGTCTTCCTGCGCCATCTGTGGGCGACCGTCATCCCGAGCATCACCGTGCCGCTGGCCCTGGTCGGCACGTTCGGCATCATGTGGGTCTGCGACTACTCGATCGACAACCTGTCGCTGATGGGCCTCACCATCGCCACCGGCTTCGTGGTCGACGACGCGATCGTGATGATCGAAAACATCGTGCGCTACATCGAGGAAGGCGAAAGCCCGTTCGAGGCGGCGCTGAAGGGCGCCGGACAGATCGGCTTCACCATCATATCGATCACCTTCTCGCTGATCGCGGTGTTCATCCCGCTGCTGTTCATGGGCGGCATCGTCGGACGCCTGTTCCGCGAATTCGCCGTCGTCGTCACCGTGGCCGTCTGCATGTCGGCCTTCGTGTCGCTCACGCTGACGCCGGTGATGTGCGCCCAGTTCCTGAAGCGCGAGCCGCACGACAAGAAGCGCGGCCGGCTCGACCAGATGTGCGAGGACGCCTTTGAGGCGGTGCTGCGCTTCTACGATCGCGGGCTGCACTTCGTGCTGCGCCACCAGTTCCCGACCCTGGTGTCGACGTTGGTGCTCGTGATCGTGACCGCCTATCTCTACATCACGATCCCCAAGGGCTTTTTCCCCGAACAGGACACCGGCTTCATCTTCGGCCAGGCCGAGGCGCGCCAGGACATCTCGTTCTACGCCATGGCCGATATCCAGAATAAGCTGGCGGCCATCGTCAAAAGCGATCCGGCGGTGTCGGGCGTGGTGGGCTTCGTCGGCTCGACCGGCGGCAATTCGGCCGAGAACACCGCGCGCATGTTCGTCCAGCTCAAGCCGTTCGCCGAGCGGCCCGGCGCGTCGGCGCAGAAAGTCATCCAGCGCCTGCGCCCCAAGGTGGCCCAGGTGCCCGGCGTCAAATATTTCATGCAGGCCGGCCAGGACATCAATGTCGGCGGCAGGCTGAGCAAGACCGAGTACCAGTACACGCTGACCTCGACCGATTCCGAGGAGCTCAACCACTGGGCGCCGATCATCGAGGGCGCGATGGCCAAGCTGCCCGAGCTGCAGGACGTGACGTCGGACCAGCAGATCGCCTCGCCGCATGTCGCGATCGACATCGACCGCGACACCGCCTCCAAGCTCGGCGTCTCGCTGGCGCAGATCGACCAGACGCTGTACGACGCGTTCGGCCAGCGCCAGGTCGCGACGATCTATACGTCGAGCACGCAGTACAAGGTCGTGCTGGAGGTCGAGCAGAACTTCCAGGAGGATCCGACGGCGCTGTCGCGGATCTACATGCCCGGCCCCAACGGCACGCAGATACCGCTCAGCACGGTCGCCCGCTTCACCACCCGGATCGCACCGCTCACCATCAGCCACCAAGGCCAGTTCCCGGCGGTGACGATCTCGTTCAACCTGGCGCCGGGGACGGCGCTCGGCCAGGCGGTCGAGAGGATCCAGCAGCTCGAGCGCGACCTCAAGACGCCGATCACCCTCGACGGTTCGTTCCAAGGCACCGCGCAGGCCTTCCAGTCGTCACTGTCATCGACGCCGCTGCTGGTCGCCGCCGCCATCCTCGCCGTCTACATCGTGCTCGGAATGCTCTACGAGAGCTACGTGCACCCGATCACGATCCTGTCGGCCTTGCCGTCGGCCGGCGTGGGCGCGCTGCTGATGCTGATGCTGTTCCGCTACGATCTCAGCGTCATCGCCATCATCGGCATCATCCTGCTGATCGGCATCGTCAAGAAGAACGCCATCATGATGATCGACTTCGCGCTCGAGGCCGAACGTGTCCAGGGCAAGCCGCCGCTCGAAGCGATCCACGAGGCCTGCCTGCTGCGCTTCCGGCCGATCATGATGACGACCTTCGCCGCGATCGGCGGCGGCCTGCCGCTCGCGCTCGGCCAGGGCGCCGGCTCGGAGCTGCGCCGGCCGCTCGGCGTCGCCATCGTCGGCGGCCTGCTGGTGTCGCAATGGCTGACGCTCTACACGACGCCGGTGATCTATCTCTACTTCGACCGTTTCGCCCACTGGCTGAGCGGCAAGCGCAAGCGGCCGGCCGGCGAGATTCCCGCCTCGGTGCCCGATGCCGCCGGCAAGCCCGGCGAGGCCGAGAGCCGGGCGGCTGACTGAGCAGGCCCGCCATGAGCCAGAGCCAGTACGAACAGGAGGAGTACCTGGAACCGAACGACGAGGAGCTCGAGGCGGCCGCACGCAACAAGAAGCTGCTCGTGCTTGCCATCATGGCCGTGCTGGTGGCCGTCGGCATCTACCTGGTCGACAAGCTGAGGACCGCGTCACTGCTGCAGGACTGCCTGATGACGCATGCCAGCAACTGCAACGACATGGTCGAGCCGCCGAAGCCGATCGGCAATCACTGATCTTCCGCCGCAGTCAGGCAGCGCGGCGACGCGCCTTCCACCAGTCGCTGAGCTCGCCCACCAGGCCCTTGCGGAACGCCAGCACGATCAGCACGAAGATCGCGCCCTGCAGGACCAGCACCAGCTGGCCGATGAAGGCGAGGTAGTCGCGCATCGCCGTCACCGCGAATGCGCCGACCACCGGCCCGGTGATCGTGCCCAGGCCGCCGATCAACGCCATCAGCACCACCTCGCCCGAGGTGTCGGCGCTGACGTCGGTCAGCGTGGCGAAATGGACCACCATCGCCTCGGTCGAGCCGGCAAGGCCGGCCAGCGCGGCCGACAGCACGAAGGCCAGGAGCTTGTAGCGGTCGGCCTCGTAGCCCAGCGACTGGGCGCGCTGCTCGTTGTCGCGGATCGCCTTCAGGACCTGCCCGAACGGCGAATGGATGATGCGGTAGATGGCGCCGAAGCCGAACAGGAAGATCGCGAGGACCACGTAGTAGAGCGTGTAGTCGCTGTCGGTCGGGATCAGGCCCAGGAGATGCCGGCGCGGAATTCCCTGCAGGCCGTCCTCGCCGTGCGTGAACGGCACCTGCACGCAGACGAAATAGATCATCTGCGAGAAGGCGAGCGTGATCATGGCGAAGTAGATGCCCTGGCGGCGGATCGCCAGTGCGCCGGTGACGAGGCCGAGCGCGGCGGCTCCCAGCACGCCGGCCAGCAGGCCGAATTCCATCGGCCAGCCCCATTCCTTCACCACGTGGCCGTAGAAGTACGCCGCCATGCCGAAGAACATGGCGTGGCCGAAGCTCATCAGTCCGGCATAGCCCAGCAGCAGGTTGAAGGCACAGGCGAACAGCGCAAAGCACAGCGCCTTCATCAGGAACACGGGATACACCACCCAGGGAGCGGCGAGCGCCACGACCGCCACGACGACGGCGATGAGAATGCGGTTGTTCATTTGGTCTGCCCGAAGAGCCCGGCCGGCTTGACCAGCAGCACGATCGCCATGACGACGAAGATCACGGTGTTGGAGGCGGGCGGATAGACGACCTTGGTCATGCCCTCGATCATGCCGAGCGCGAAGCCTGTGACGATCGAGCCCAGGATCGAGCCCATGCCGCCGATCACCACCACGGCGAACACGATCAGCACCAGGTTGGCGCCCATCAGCGACGACACCTGGTAGATCGGCGCGGCGAAGACGCCGGCGATCGCCGCCAGGCCGACGCCCAGGCCGTAAGTGAGCGTGATCAGCCGCGGCACGTTGATGCCGAAGGCCCGCACCAAGGTCGGGTTCTCGGTCGCCGCCCGCAGATAGGCGCCGAGCCTGGTGCGCTCGATGCCGTACCAGGTGGCGAGGCAGATCACGAGGGCGGCGATCACGACGAAGCCGCGATAGGTCGGGATGTACATGTAGCCGAGGTTGGTGCCGCCCGAGATCGGCGCGGGATAGGGCGCGCCGCCCGATCCCCAGCGCCACTGGAACAGGCCCTGGATGACCAGCGCCAAACCGAAGGTGAGCAGGAATCCGTAAAGGTGATCGAGATGGTAGATGCGTTTCAGCAGCAGCTTCTCGAGTACGACGCCGAACAGCCCGACGAGCAGCGGCGACAGCACCAGAGCCGCCCAGAACGGCACGTTGAGCTCGGTCAGCATCAGCCAGGCGGCGAAGGCGCCCATCATGTACTGCGCGCCGTGCGTGAAGTTGATGACGTTCAGCATGCCGAAAATGACTGCGAGGCCGAGGCTCAGCATGGCGTAGAACGCGCCGTTGATCAGCCCGAGGGTGGCCTGCGAGGCGATCCGTTGCCACAGATCAGGATCGAACATCGCTCACACCCCGAGATAGGTTTGCAGCTTGCCGATGTTCTTTTGAACGTCGGCGGCGCCCATCATGTCGATCATACGCCCGCCTTCCATGATGTAGTGGCGGTCGGCCACGGTGGCGGCGAAATGGAAATTCTGCTCGACCAGCAGGATCGTGAAGCCGCGGGCCTTGAGCTGGCGGATGACCTCGCCGATGCGCTGGACGATCACCGGCGCAAGGCCCTCCGTCGGCTCGTCGAGCAGCAGCAGGGTGGCGCCGGTGCGCAGGATGCGGCCGATCGCCAGCATCTGCTGCTCGCCGCCCGAGAGCTTGGTGCCCTGGCTGCGCTTGCGCTCTTCGAGATTGGGGAAGAGCTTGTAGATCTCGCCCAGGCTCAGCCCGCCGGGCTTCACCGCCGGCGGCAGCATCAGGTTCTCCTCGACGTTGAGGCTGGAGAAGATGCCGCGCTCCTCGGGGCAATAGGCGATGCCGAGCCGCGCGATGGCGTCGGACGGCTGGCCGACGGTCTCGCGCCCGTCGAACGAGACCGAGCCCGACCGCCGGCCGACGATGCCCATGATCGACTTGAGGGTGGTCGTCTTGCCGACGCCGTTGCGGCCAAGAAGCGTCACCAGCTCGCCGCGGCCGATCTGCAGGCCGACGCCGTGCAGGATGTGCGACTCGCCGTACCAGGCTTGCAGATCGTCGACCTTGAGCAGCGCCTCAGCCATGGCCGGTTCCCACATAGGCTTCGACGACCTGCGGATTTTTCGACACGTCCGCGTAGGGACCCTCGGCCAGCACCTCGCCCCGCGCCAGCACGGTGATGGTGTCGGAAAGATCGGCGACCACGGACATGTTGTGCTCGACCATCAGGACGGTGCGATCCTTGGCGACGGTCCGGATCAACTGCGCGATCCGCTTGATGTCCTCCTGGCCGAGCCCTGCCATCGGCTCGTCGAGCAGCAGCATCTCCGGCTCGAGCGCCAGCGTGGTGGCGATCTCGAGGGCGCGCTTGCGGCCATAAGGCAGCTCGACGGCCGCCAATTGGGCATAGGCGCTGAGGCCTACCGCCTCCACGAGCTCGAGTGCTCGGGCGTCGAGTGCGGCGAGCGCGCGTTCCGACCGCCAGAAGTAGAAGGAGTTGCCCAGCCGGCGCTGCAAGGCGACGCGGACGTTTTCGCGCACCGAGAGATGCGGGAAGACGGCAGAGATCTGGAAGGATCGGGCGAGTCCCATGCGCGAGATCGCCGCAGGCGAGCTGCCGGTGATGTCCCGTCCATTGAAATGGATGCGCCCGGCGGTCGGCGTCAGGAAGTGCGTGAGCAGGTTGAAACAGGTCGTCTTGCCCGCACCGTTGGGCCCGATCAGGGCATGAATCGTATGCCTCCGGACGCGCAAATCGACGTTTTTGACCGCAACGAAGCCTTTGAACTCCTTGGTGAGTCCTGTTGCTTCCAGGATTATGTCTTGGGCCATCAGCCTCCCCTGTCGCTATTAAACGGAGCTTTGCGCGACTGTCCAGCGAGGCTAAATTTCGGCCCTCGCGGCACGGCCGCATGAGTGGGAGGAGCAAGAGTATGAAAGTTGCAAAGGCAGTCCGCTATGCGGGCGCCGTCGCCGCCGTGTTCGGCCTGACCGGCATCGGCCTCGTTACCCTGAACGCGCACGCGCAGGCGCCGGTGCCGCTCAAGATCGGCGTGATGGACGGCTTCTCGGGCGTCTATGGCGACCTGACGCAGGGCGAGGTCGAGGCCATGCAGCTCGCCATCGAGGATGTCGGCGGCAAGGTCCTTGGCCGTCCGATCGAGATCCTCTCGGCCGACCATCAGACGAAGCCCGACGTCGGCGCGGCAATCGCGCGCAAGTGGTACGACGTCGACGGCGTCAAGATGATCACCGGCCTCGGCACCTCCTCGGTCGCGCTCGCGGTGCGCAAGATCTCGCAGGAAAAGGGCCTGATCGACCTCAATACCGGCGCGGCATCGGCCGACCTGACCGGCCCCGCCTGCTCGGCGACCGGCGCCCACTGGGTCTACGACACCTATGCGCTGGCGCACGTCACCGGCGAGGCGATGGTGAAGGCGGGCGGCGACAGCTGGTTCTTCATCACCGCCGACTACGCCTTCGGCCATGCCCTCGAGCGCGACGTCTCCGAGGTCGTGAAGGCGGCCGGCGGCAAGGTACTGGGCGCCGTCAGGGCGCCCTTCCCGACGCAGGACTTCTCCTCGTTCCTGCTGCAGGCCCAATCGTCGAAGGCCAAGGTCATCGGTCTCGCCAACGCCGGCCAGGACACGATCAACTCGATCAAGCAGGCGGGCGAGTTCGGTATCGTCAAGGGCGGCCAGAAGCTGGCAGGCCTGCTGGTGTTCGCCACCGACGTTCAGTCGCTCACCCTGCCGGTCGCGCAGGGCCTGGTGCTGACCGAGGCCTTCTACTGGGACATGAACGACGAGACGCGCGCCTGGACCAAGCGCTATCGCGCCAAGAAGGACAAGCTGCCGAGCATGCTGACCGCCGGCGTCTACAGTTCCACCCTGCACTATCTCAAGGCCGTGCAGGCCGCCGGCACCGACGACGCCAAGGCGGTGATGGCGAAGATGCGCGAGATGCCGATCAACGACGTCATGACCAAGAACGGCAAGCTGCGCGAGGACGGCCGCGTCATCCGCGACATGTACCTGTTCGAGGTCAAGTCGCCCGCCGAGTCGAAGGGCAAGGACGACATCTACAAGCTGCTCGCCACCGTGCCGGGCGACAAGGCCTTCCGTCCGCTCAAGGACGGCAAGTGCCCGCTGATCAAGGGCTGATATCTTCATACATCGATCGAAAAGGGCGCCGCGTGGCGCCCTTTTCTTTGCCATCGCCGCCTGTCTTAATGATCGCGAAGGCTGGGGGGAAAACTTGGTGACTGTGCAGGATCGGCCGCTCAAGGGCGCGTGGGGCATCACCGCCCTGCTCTTCCTCTTCATGCTGGTGAATTTCGCCGACAAGGTCGTGGTCGGACTCGCCGCCCAGCCGATCATGGCCGAGCTGAAGCTGAAGCCCGAACAATTCGGCCTCATCGGCTCGTCGTTTTTCTTCCTGTTCGCCATCTCGGCCGTCGCGGTGGGCTTCGTCACCAATCGCGTCCAGGCCAAGCGCACCTTGCTGGTCATGGCGATCATCTGGTCGCTGGTGCAGTTTCCCATGCTGGGCACGGTGAGCATCGAGGTGCTGATCGCCTGCCGCATCGTGCTCGGCGCGGGCGAGGGCCCGGCCGCGCCGGTCGCCACGCACGCCGTCTACAAATGGTTCCCTGACCAGCTGCGCGGCCTGCCGACCGCGATCATCGCGCAAGGCTCGGCGCTCGGCGTCATCGTCGCCGTTCCGGCGCTCAACTGGATCATCGTCCACTATTCCTGGCACTGGGCGTTCGGTGCGCTCGGCGTCACCGGGCTGGTCTGGTCGATCCTCTGGCTCGTCTTCGGCCGCGAAGGCACGTTGGTCGACACGCCGGTCAGCGACAGCGGTGAGCAGCGCGTGCCCTACCGCTATCTGCTCACCTGCCCCAGCATCCTCGCGACCTGCTGCGCGGGCTTCGCCAGCTACTGGGGCCTGGCACTCGGCCTCACCTGGTTCACCTCCTACCTCGTGGGCGGCCTCGGCTACAGCCAGAAGGTGGGCGGCGATCTCAGCATCCTGCCCTGGATCTTCGGCTTCTTCGTCGTGATCGGCGGCGGCTACATCTCGCAACGCCTGAAGTCGGGCGGCGTGTCGAGCCGGATCAGCCGCGGCATCTTCGCCTGCAGCACCGTGGTGCTGGGCGGTTGCACGCTGCCCTTTGTCGGTTCCATGCCGTCGCCGGAACTCAAGATCGCGCTCCTGGTGTTCGGCGCCGCGATCGGCAGCTCGATCTATGTCGTCATCCCCATGATCGTGAGCGAGCTCACGCCACAGCCGCAACGGGCCGGCATGCTGGCGATCGTCAACTCGGTGGTCACCCTGGCGGGCGTGCTGGCGCCGCTGGTCATGGGATCGATCATCCAGGGCTCGACCAACATGGTCGCGGGCTACGAGAAGGGCTACGTCATCCTGGGCTGCCTGCTGATCGCGGGCGGCGCGATCGGCCTGCTGTTCATCCGGCCCGAGCTCGATCGCAAGCGACTTGCCGCGCATGCGGTCGCAGCGCCGGCGCGGGCCTAGAGCGGAATGGGTGATCGCCGTTCCGCAGGGCATGATGGGTTCGGCCGATTCCAGCCGAACCCATCACCCCTCTAGACCGTCAGGTTGAAGGCGATCGAAATGCGGGTGGCGTTGCCGAGATAGGGCCGCACCTGGTGCAGGATCCAGGCCGGGAACATCACCATGCGTCCCGCCTTGGGCGAGACCCTCTCGGTGGCGCCGGCCGACAGGCTTCCCGACATGCGCAGATGCGGCGCGTTCATCAACGGCACCGTGCCGCGCGGATCGAGAAACTCGAGCTCGCCGCCGAGCGAAGGATCCGCGGCGATGCCGCCGTCGTCGACATAGTAGGTGCCCGACCAATAGGCGCCGGGATGCGAGTGGAACTCGTTGGCATGACCGGAGCGGTTGATGTTCGCCCACATGTTGGCGACCCAGGTGACGGCGAAGTGACCGGGATACGGGCCTTTGCCAGCGCTGCCCTGCGCGTCGGTCGTCATGCGATTGGCAGCGTTGCGCGCCAGGGCCAGTAGCTTCACCGCCGCCGGCCCGCCCCAGCGATCCATGTCCCAGCTCGATTGCCAGCCGCCGAGATTCGACTTGTGCGTGGTCGGGTGAGTCTTCTCCCGCTCCTCGATGACGCGCCGAAGCTCGGCATTGAGAGTCGCCGAATCAGGAACGTCGAGCACGACCAGTGGCGTCGCGAAAAGTGGAACGACGTGGGGGACAGTCTGCGCGCCCATACTCTACTCACCCGCTGACGAGCTTTTAGCGACTGCAGCCGGTTTTGAGATGCGCAATGATTGCAACGAAGGATTGAGGACCCTGCGTGTTCACGTATTCGTGCAACTCGCACTTCACATCGACTGTCGGTGCGCCGCAGCACGGAATCGATAGTCTGGCGAGTGCGACCGCAAACGAAGGCGGGCCGCGCCATCAACTGACGACAAAGGAGTCGAGGAAAGAGCGCAGTAACCGCGCGCACTGGCGGTCATGCGAAAGCGGCAGGCCGTGCCGGGCCGGGCCGATGACGTTGAGCCGGGACGAAGGAAGCAGCCGGTGCAACTCCGCCATCACGGGAACGGGAATGAATGGACTGCCATCGGGATGCAACAACAGCGTCGGACACTTTATGGCCGGGAGCTTCGGCGTGAGGTCGGCGCCAATCAGCACGCCGAGCGCGCACAGCACGGATTCGGCCGTCCATTTCTCCTGCTGTTCGGCAAACCATGCACGACGCGCCGGATCGAGCGCACCGTCGTGGAAACGGTCGGCCATGAACGCGTCGGACCAGACCTTGACGCTCCGATCGAACTGCTTTTGCCAGATCTGCACGCGCTGGATCGAGGCGCCGAGATGCGCGCCATTGCTCACGGTCAGTGTGCAAACGCGCTCCGGCGCGGCGGCCGTTGCGGCGAGCGCGATCGTGCCGCCGATAGACTCGCCCACCAGATGGAAGCGCTGGCAACCCGCGGCGTCGGCCACGGCAAGGACGTCCGACACCAGCAGATCGAGCGACCACGGGAAGCCGGAGAGCACCGACCGGCCGCTGCCGCGCATGTCCCACCTCACGACGCGATAACGATCGATCAAGTCAGGCAACCAGCCCGACCACATGCCGGCGCTGCCGCCGATGCCGTGATGGAACAGGATCGTCTCGCGCTTCTCATTCCACGGCGCGACATGATCGATGATCTCGTAGTGGAGAGAGCCGTGCGCGGTGTTGGCGAGAGGCATGGCGCCGACCATACTCGTTTCCATGTCGTCCCTCATCCGTCGTTCCCTGCTGGGCGGAATAGCCGCCGCACCTTTCATCGCCCGCGCCGAACCGATCGATTTTCCCGACAAGCCGCTGCGCTTCGTCGTCGGCTTCCCGCCCGGCGGCCCGAACGACCTGCTGACCCGGCTGATCGCGCCCGGCATCGGCGAGCGCCTGAAGCGCAACGTGGTGGTCGAGAATCGTGCCGGCTCCAACGGCGAGATCGCCGCCGCCTCGGTCGCCAAGTCACCGGCCGACGGCGGCGTCTTCATGCTCGCTTCCAACGGCTCGACGACGGTCGCGGCGGCGCTGAAAAAGAACCTGCCCTACGACATCCGCAAGGACTTCGCGGCGGTCGCGCCGGTCGGCATCAATCCGATGCTGCTGGTCGTGCGTCCCGACCTACCGGCCGGCAACGTCGCCGAGCTGATCGCGCTGGCACGGGCCAAGCCGGGCAAGCTGAACGGCGCTTCGGCCGGCGCCGGCGGCGCCACGCATCTCGGCCTCGAGCTGCTGAAATCGCTCGCCAAGATCGACATCGTCCACGTGCCCTACAAGGGCGGCGGGCCGGCGATGGCGGATCTGATGGCGAGCCTGGTCGACATCTATTTCGGCGGCCTGTCGACCGCCCTGCCGCACGTCAGGGCCGGCAAGCTGCGGGCGCTCGGCCAGACCGGCGCGAAACGCTCCGCCGCCGCGCCCGACATCCCGACCATCGGCGAAACATTGCCGGGTTACGAGTGCGCGATCTCCTACGGCGTCTTCCTGCCGGCCGGCGCGCCGCAGGCGCTGGTCGACAAGCTGCACGCCGCCGTCGACGACACCGTCCGGTCGGCGGAAGTCACGCGGAAATTCACCGAACTGGGCGCCGACCCGCAGTTCGGCACGCCAGCCGAATTCGCAGCCTACGTCGCGGCCGATCTCGACAAATGGACGCGGCTCGCCAAGGAGGCGAACCTCCACATCGACTGACGGCTATTTGACCGAAGAGTACGGCGTCGGGATCAGGAACTGGTTGGCGACATTGGCGACGATCGCGCCGTCCTTTTCCGTCTCGGCGCGCTTGGCGTGCCACTCGGGATCGTTCTGGAAGGCGTTCCACTTCTTCTCGCGATCGGCCAGCGACTCCCAGGCCAGGAAATAGGTCAGCTCCTGGTTGGACTCGCCGACCAGGGTCGTGAAGAAGCCGGCCTGCTTGATGCCGTGCTTCTCCCACAGCTTGAGCGTGATGTTGGCGAAGCGGCTGTTCAGCGCCGGCAGACGGCCCGGCACGCACTTGTAGACACGCATTTCGTAGATCATGTCGTTCTCCCTTCAGAAGTTGTCGGCGAAACGCGGCGCGAACCCGGCGCCCTTGTGATCGATGTGACAGTGGAACGGCGCGCCGAAATGACACGGCAGCAGGAGCGCGCCCGAGCCCGCGACATGCTCGATCGTCGCGCGCCGCGACTTGCGCGCATTGTCCTGGTCGAGGCAGGCGAAGCTGTTCCATTCCGGATGATAGACCTGCACGGCGTGATGCAGGATGTCGCCGCAGAACACCGCCTTCTCGCCCCGCGATTCGAACTCGATACGGATGGTGCCCGGCGTATGACCGGGCGCCGGAGCGATCTTCAGCCCCTCCTCGATCTCGGCCGCACCCTTCACCATCTTCACCAGGCCGGCGTCGACGACCGGCAGCACCGAGTCGCGGAACGAGCCGCCGTTGGCCGGGCCCTTCTCCGGATCCTTGTCGAGCTTCTGGTAGAAATCGAAATCTTCCTGGCTCCAGACGTATCGGGCGTTCTTGAAGGTCGGCACCCAGCGGCCGTTGTCGAGCCGGGTGTTCCAGCCGACATGATCGACATGCAGGTGCGTGCACATCACCATGTCGATCTGGTCCGGCGTCACGCCCGCCGCCTTCAGCCGCTCGAGATAGGGCGTGTTCATCATGTCCCATTTGGGCCGGTGCTTGCGCGACTTGTGGTTGCCCACGCACGTGTCGATCAGGATCGTCCTGCCGCCGACCCTGAGCAGCCAGCTATGGATGCTGAGCTTCAGCCAGCCCGAGGCCGCATCGTAATGGTTCGGACTGAGCCACGAACCGTGTTCCTTGACGACGGAAGGAGTCCAGTCGGGAAAGAATTTCGCCGCCTCGAAGTTGGGCTCGTAGCTTTCCTCGATGCGTGTTGCCGTCGCGGCGCCGAGCGTCACTTCGACCATGCTTGCTCCCGTTTTGCCGTCATACCAGCTTAGGCTAGCTTCACGAACATGAGTAACGATATCACGTGGGCGAGCGCGGCCGAGCTGTCGCGCCTGTATGCCCGGAACGAGCTTTCGCCAGTCGAAGCCGTCGACGCCACGCTCGCGCGCGCCGAGCGGCTGCAGCCGCACCTCAATTCGTTCGTGCTGATCGACGCCCAGGGCGCACGGGCGGCGGCCCAGGCATCCGAAGCGCGTTGGCGGAAGGGCGAGCCGCTTTCGCCGCTCGACGGCGTGCCGACCACGATCAAGGACACGACGAACGTCAAAGGTTTCCCGACCCGCTACGGCAGCTACTCGACCGACGAGACGCCGGCGGCCGAGGATGCGGCGGTCACCGAACGGCTGCGCCGCGCCGGCATGGCGATCATCGGCAAGAGCACGACGCCCGAGTTCGGCTGGAAGGCGCTGACCGATTCGCCGATCCACGGCACGACGCGCAATCCGTGGAACCTCGCGCACACGCCCGGCGGCTCGTCGGGCGGCGCCTCGTCGCTCACCGCCGCCGGAATCTGCCCGTTCAACCACGGCAACGACGGCGGCGGCTCGATCCGCATCCCGTCGGCGCACACCGGCCTGGTCGGGCTGAAGCCGTCGTTCGGGCGCATCCCGCAATATCCGGCCGACGGTCCGTTCGCCGACGTGATCAGCCAGGGCGTGCTGGCGCGCTCAGTGCTGGACAGTGCGATGGCGCTCAACGTCATGGCGGGATCCGATCCACGCGATTGGCGCTCGCTGCCCGACGATCCGCGCGACTACACGATCGGCCTCGATGACGGCGTGCGCGGCTGGAAGATCGGCCTCAGCCTCGATCTCGGCCATGTGAAGGCCGACCCGGAGGTGCGCGAGCTCGTCGAGAAGGCCGCCCGCCGCTTCGAAGAACTGGGCGCGCATGTCGAGGATGTCGGACCGCTGATCGAGCCGCTGCAGAAGCCGTTCGAGGTGCTGTGGAGCGGCAGCTTCGGCGTGCGCCTGCGCCAGATCCCGACGCAGTTACACGGCAAGCTCGATCCGGGCTTTCGCGCCCTCGCCGAGAAGGGCCTTGCCGTCACCCTCGCCGATTACGCCCGCGGCTACGAGGCGAAATCGAAGCTCGCCCGCGACATGGCGGTCTGGCATCGGAAGTACGACCTTCTGCTGACCCCGGTCACGCCGACCCCACCGCCGCCGGTCGAAACCCTGTACAATTCCGACGCCTTCCCGCGCTTCACCAAGGGCGCGCCCTATACCCTGCCCTTCAATCTCACCGGCGCGCCGGCGGCGTCGATGCCGGCCGGCCTCACCAGGTCGGGCCTGCCCGTCGGGCTCCAGATCGTGGGCCCGGCGCGCTGCGATCACCTCGTGCTGCGCGCCATGCGCGCCTATGAAAGCATTGCAGGCTGGACATGGCCGCAGGCCAGGGTCGTGGAGACGCTAGCGCGGCTCTGAATCGCCCGAGTCTCACCCGCGTGAGACAGGTTCGATGCCGATGGCATATGGCTTTTGCGCCCGAGTCTCACGCAACACCCCCACCCCCCGGGTGAGACAGCGTGAGACGCCTGAGACACGTGAGACAGCTGAGACGCCTAGAGCATGATGGGTTCGGCTGGAAGCAGCCGAACCCATCATGTCCTGGGAACCGCGGTCACCCGTGCGCGCGAATGGGATGAGATGGAACCATGTGTGGTTCCATCTCATCCCATTCCGCTCTAAACTGCATAGTCGAGTCTCTAGACTCCGATATCCTCGTTCCACAGCATGGGCTTGGCGGCGATGAACTGGCGCATCAGCTCCTTGCACGCGGCGTCGTCGAGCACGGTGATCTCCACGCCCCGCGAACGCAGCAGCGCCTCCTCGCCCATGAAGGTCCTGTTCTCGCCGATCACCACTTTGGGAATGCCGTAGAGCAGAATCGTGCCCGAGCACATCGAGCACGGCGACAGCGTCGTGTAGATCGTCGAGGCGCGATAGACCGAGGCCGGCTGGCGGCCGGCATTCTCCAAAGCGTCCATCTCGCCGTGCAGGATGGCACTGCCTTTCTGCACGCGCCGGTTATGGCCGCGGCCGATGATCCTGCCGTCATGCACCAGCACAGAGCCGATCGGGATGCCGCCTTCCGCCAGTCCCTGCCGCGCTTCGTCGATCGCGGCCTGCATGAAGGCGTCGAGTGCCACTAGTCGAGATCCAGCCCGTTCATGCCGGCGTTCTTGCGCGCCTTCCGGGCGAGCTCGGTCAGGATCTTGCCGGCCGCGCGCGGATCGAGCACCGGCTTGGCTTCAGGGCCCTTGTGCCAGCCCTCGGCGACAGCGAACTGGCCATTGCCCGCCTGGAACACGCGACCGGTGATCTCGCGGCTCTCCTCGCTCACCAACCACGTCGCGACCGGGGCGATCCATTTCGGGCTGCGCGTCTCCTTGTCCTCCTCGGTGTAGGTGCGCAGATCCTCGGTCATGCGCGTGAAGGCGCTGGGCGAGATCGAGTTCACCGTGATGCCGTAGCGGCCGAGCTCGCGCGCGGCGATCACGGTGAACGACGCGATGCCCGCCTTGGCCGCACCGTAGTTGGTCTGGCCGATATTACCGTAGATGCCCGACACCGAGGTCGTGGTGACGATGCGCGCATCGACCGGCCCGCCTTTGGCCTTGGCCTGGTCGCGCCAGTAGGCGGCGGCGTGGCGGGCCGGCGCGAAGGTGCCTTTCAGATGCACCTTGATCACGGCATCCCATTCGTCCTCGGTCATGTTGACCAGCATGCGATCGCGCAGGATGCCTGCATTCAGCACCACCGCGTCGAGCTTGCCGAAGGTCGAGATGGCCTGATCGATCATGCGCTTGGCGCCGTTCCAGTCCGAGACGTCGTCGCCGTTGGCCACCGCTTCGCCGCCCTTGGCCTTGATCTCGTTCACGACCTGTTGAGCGGGGCCGACATCGTGGCCCTTGCCGGCGCGGTCGCCGCCCAGATCGTTCACCACCACCTTGGCGCCATGTTCGGCCAGCATCAGGCAGTGCTCGCGGCCCACGCCGCGGGCGCCGCCGGTGACGATCGCCACCCGGCCCTCACACAATCTCGCCATAGCTTCCTCCCGTCTTTTGCGTGTCTGGATTAGCTGTTGTTGCGCTAGTCTAGCGGACCGAACAGGAGGATCGCCATGGACACCCTGCCGCTCGTCGCGCCCGATCAGGTCGGCCTTTCCGCTCAGCGGCTCGCTCGCATCGGCGGCTGGATGAAGGGCTGGGTCGACAACGGAAGGCTGCCCGGCATGACGGTCTGCGTCATGCGCAAAGGCCAGCTCGCTTTCGCCGAGACCTATGGCAAGGCCGACGTCGAGCGCAACAAGCCGATGCGGCCCGACACCATCGTGCGCATCTACTCGATGACCAAGCCGCTCACCTCGACGGCGATCATGATGCTGTACGAGGAAGGCCGCTTCCAGCTCGACGATCCGATCTCCCGGTTCATCCCCGGCTTCGCCAACCCGCGCGTCTATTCAGGCGGCAGCCGCGGCAAGATCGAGACCGTGCCGGCCGAGCGCGAGATCAATTTCCGCGATCTGCTGAGCCACACGTCCGGCCTCACCTATGGCTTCATGGAGAGCAATCCGGTCGACGCGCTTTACCGCCTCAAGGGCGCGGACGGCGTCGACTACGGCACGGCGGAGACCAGCCTCAAGCAGGTGACCGAGCGGCTCGCGAGCTTCCCGCTGATCGCCCAGCCCGGCAAGGCGTGGAACTACTCGGTCTCGACCGACGTGCTGGGCTATCTGGTCGAGGTGATCTCCGGCCAGCCGTTCGAGAAGTTCCTGCTCGAGCGCGTCATCAAACCGCTCGGCATGGTCGATACCGATTTCCACGTGCCGGCCGCCAAGCACGACCGCTTCGCCGCCAATTACAACGCCGGCCCCGGCGGCAAGCTGGTGCTGCTCGACGACCCGGCGAAAAGCCGCTACCTCGCGCCGCGCAAGGTCTGCTCGGGCGGCGGCGGGCTCGTTTCCACGGCGTCCGACTACCTGCGCTTCTGCAAATTCATGCTGAACAAGGGCGAGCTGGACGGCGTGCGCCTGCTCGGCCGCAAGACGGTCGAGCTGATGACGACCAACCATCTCAAGGGCGACATGGGCGACATGGGCGCCCCGCGCTTCTCGGAGTCGAGCTATCTCGGCATCGGCTTCGGCCTCGGCTTCTCGGTGATGATCGATCCCGCCAAGGCGCAGATCCTGGGCACGCCCGGCGAGTATGCGTGGGGCGGCGCAGCATCGACCGCCTTCTGGTGCGATCCGGCCGAGGACATGGCGGTCGTGTTGCTGACGCAGCTCATGCCGTCCTCGACCTATCCGATCCGCCGCGAGCTGCGCGTGCTTTCCTATCAGGCGATCGTCGACTAGGCGGGCGAAGCATCGCCAATGCGCAACACTGGACCGATCACCGTCAGGAAGCTCCACCCGCTGTTCGGCGCGGAGGTGTCGGGCATCGACATCACCCGGCCGCTCAGCGTGCGCGAGTTCGGTCCGATCCGCGCTGCGTTCGAGGAGCACTCGGTCCTGCTGTTCCGCGACCAGCACATGAACGACGAGCAGCAGGTGCAGTTCAGTGAGTATTTCGGGCCGCTCGAGACGACCGGCAGCGCCAATCCCGCCGCCGGCACCAAGTTCCAGCGCCAGTCCAACCTCGACATCATGACCGGCGAGCCGATCCCGCCCGACGACATGCGCATGATCTACCAGAAGGCCAACTACTTCTGGCACTCGGACTCGTCGTTCAAGAAAATCCCGTCGCTATGCTCGATCCTGACGGCGCGCATCTGCCCGCCGGAAGGCGGCAATACCGAGTTCCTCACCATGCGCGCGGCGTGGAATGCCTTGCCGCCGGCGCTGCAGGCCACCATCGAGCCGCTGATCGCCGAGCATTCGCTGCAGTATTCGCGGGACCGCGTGCAGAAAGGCATCCTGAACGACAAGACGCTTAGGGAGCTGCCGCCGGTCAAGCAGCGGCTCTATCGGGACAATCCGGTGAACGGCCGCCGCGCGCTCTATATCGGCGCGCATGCCGGCTTCATCGTCGGCTGGCCGCGCGCCACCGGCGAGGCGCTGCTCTACGAGCTCACCCAGCGCGCCGACCAGCCCGAGCATCGCCTCAGCCATGCCTGGCGCGAGGGCGACGTGATCGTGTGGGACAACCGGGCCGTCCTGCACCGCGCCACCTACTACGATCCGGTAAAGTACAAGCGCTTCATGCAACGCACGACCATTGGCGGCGACCTGCCGACGGTGCCGCAGTAAGAATGGCTGAAGCGACCGCGATCGTCCCGGCGACGATCCATCCCGACGGGATGCCTCCCGGACCGCCACGCTCGCTCGCGGTGGCCACGATCACGATCGGCCTCACCATGTCGGTGCTGTCGAGCTCGATGACCAATCTGGCGCTGCCCTACATCGCGCGCGATCTCCAGATCACGGCATCGAGCTCGATCTGGATCGTCAACGCCTACCAGATCGCGCTGATGATCTCCCTGCTGCCGGTGGCGGCGTTCGCCGACATCGTGGGCTACCGCCACGTCTACCGCTTCGGCCTCGCCTTCTTCTGCGTCGCCTCCGCGGGCTGCATGCTGGCGCCGACCCTGACCTGGCTGATCGTCGCCCGCACCATCCAGGGCGTCGCCGGCTCGGCGATCATGTCGATCCAGCCGGCGCTGGTGCGTGCCATCTATCCGCGCGACATGCTGGGCCGCGGCCTCGGCTTCAACACGACGGTCGTCGCCACCTCGCTCGCCGCCGGACCGTCGGTCGGCGCGGCCCTGCTCAGCATCTGGTCGTGGCCGCTCCTGTTCGGTGTCTACATCCCGCTCGGCGTAATCGCCTTCGGTCTCGCCGAGCGTTACCTGCCGCACACCACGCACGTTCACCGGCCCTTCGACCTGCTCTCCGCCACCATGTCCGGTGTCACCTTCGGTCTGCTGATCTTCGGCATTGATGGCGTGGCGCACGGCCATTCATGGCCGCTGGTCGTTTCCGAACTGGCGGCGGCGGCAACCCTGGGCACGCTGTTCGTCTGGCGCCAGACCAGGCTCAGGGATCCGATGATGCCAGTGGACGTGTTCAAGCGGCCGATCTTCGCCCTTTCGATCTCGACCGCGACCTGCACCTTCACCGCGCAAGGCCTTGCCTTCGTCAGCCTGCCCTTCTTCTTTCACACCGTGCTCGGCCGCAACGCCGCCGATACCGGCATCCTGCTCACCGCCTGGCCGCTCGCGCTGGCCTGTATCGCGCCGTTCGCCGGTCGCCTGGCCGACCGCCACCATGCCGGCGTGCTGGGAGCGATCGGCCTTACCGGCATGACCACCGGGCTGGTGCTGACCGCGCTTTTGCCGGCGCATCCCTCGACGGCCGACATCATGTGGCGGCTGGTGCTGTGCGGCGCGGGCTTCGGCATTTTCGCCTCGCCCAACAACCGGCTGATGATGAACTCGGTGCCGCGCGAGAGGAGCGGCAGCGCGGGCGGCATCATTGCGTCGGCGCGTACCCTCGGCCAGACCATGGGCGCGGCCCTGGTCGCGCTGATCTTCGGCCTGTTCGATTTCTCGGGCGGCGGCGCGGCCGATGCCTCGCGTGCCGCACTATGGCTCGGCGCCTCCTTTGCCGGCGTCGCGCTGGTCGTCGGCAGCTTCAGGATGAAGCTGCAGCGCTAGCTCCGCCGCCATGCGCCTGCTTTTCCTGCTCGCCATCGTCGTTCTGCTCGCGGGCTGCGCGGCCCGGAAGCAGGACACCGACAGGATCGAGCACGAGCATCAACAACAGATGATCCGCATGGGTTAGTCCGGGCTGATATCGCGCTCGTGATGCCGGCGTTACCGCGCGCCTTTGTAAGATCGTCGTGAGATCAGCGCCCTAGCCCAACGGGAGGTGGACGATGTCGCTACGCTTCATCGCCGCGTTTGCCCTGCTCTGGCTGCAGCTCTGCGGTTGCGCATCATCCAGTTCGTCGGCCGTGACCGACATGGATCGCCGACATGACGAACTGATGAAGACGATGCCGGCCGGAGGCGGCGGCGGCAGTATGTAGCCGAGGCCGGCGCTAGAGCGGGTGCATCTGGCGAAACAGCGACGGCGCCATGCCGAAGCGCCGCTCGAAGGCCGCGCCCAAGCGCGCCGACGTACGCAGTCCCACCGCGTCGGCCACCGACTTCAGCGGCAGGCCCTTGGCGATCAGCGTGCGCGCCGCATCGAGGCGGATCGTCTCGACGAAATGCGCCGGCGTCTTGCCGGTGGCATCAGTGAACTTGCGGTAGAAGCTCCGCTCGCTGAGGCCCGCCTGCCTGGCCAGCGCCGGCACGTCGAGCCTGGCGCGCAGATTGTCCTGCATCCATTCCATCAAACCGGCAAAAGGCGCATCGGCCTCGGCCTGCGCGCTCAGCATGGGGCTGAACTGCGACTGGAAGCCCGGCCGGCGGGCATAGAGCACGAAATGACGGGCGATCAGGTTTGCCGTCGCCGCTCCCAGATCGGCCTCGACCAGTGCCAGCGCCATGTCGATGCCGGTGGTGACGCCGGCCGAGGTCCAGACCTTGCCGTCGACCACGTAGAGCGATTCGCGATCGACGTCGAGCGCCGGAAAGCCCTTCGCCAGCCGCTCGCAGCTTGCCCAGTGCGTGGCCACCCGCTTGCCGTCGAGCAGGCCCGCCGCCGCCAGCACGAAGGCGCCGGTGCAGACCGAACCGAAGCGCCGGCATTTGGGCGCCACCTTGCGCAGCCAGCGTCGCATGTCCTGGCGGGCCATTGCGGCATGCAGGCCCTTGGAGCCGCCCGCGACGAGGAGCGTGTCCGGCTGGCCGTCGGACCTTGCGCCGATCTTGCGCGATTGAAGGACGACGCCGCTGTTGGAGATCACCGCGCCGCCGTCGGGCGAGACGATGGCGAGATCGTAGACCGGCCGGCCGGCGCTTTCGTTGGCGGCGCCGAACACGGCGGCCGGGCCGGTGACGTCGAGGAGCTGGCAGCCGTCATAGGCGACAATCCGGATTTTGTGCGCGCGGGAGGCCATTGGCAGAAATTAGCCTTTCTTTGTCATTCCTGCCAAGCTCAGAGAGCCCTAGTTTCTCGTGATGGAGGCTTCCAATGACGCTCAACATCGGCATCCTGATCTATCCCGACGTCACCCAGCTCGACGCCACCGGCCCGGCGCAGTTCCTCGCCCGCCTGCCCGGCGGCAAGCTGCACATGATCTGGAAGACCCGCGATCCCGTGCCGACCGATGGCGGCTTCGCGATCGTGCCGACCACCACCTTCGCCGACTGCCCGCAGCTCGACGTCGTCTGCGTGCCGGGCGGCTTCGGCCAGGTGGCGCTGATGAGTGATCAGGAGACGCTCGACTTCCTGCGCCGGCAGGCGGCGACGGCGCGCTACGTCACCTCGGTGTGCACCGGCTCGCTAATCCTGGGCGCCGCCGGCCTGCTCAAGGGCTACCGCTCGGCCTGCCATTGGGCGTGGCGCGAGCTGCTTGCCGATTTCGGCGCCATCCCCGTCGCCGAGCGCATCGTGCGCGACCGCAACCGCCTGTCCGGCGGCGGCGTGACCGCGGGCATCGATTTCGGCCTCGTGCTGGCCGCCGAACTGGTGGGCGAAGACGCCGCCAAGAACCTGCAGCTCAGCTTCGAGTACGATCCGCAGCCGCCGTTCGATTGCGGCTCGCCGGAAAAGGCCGGCGCCGAGAGGGTGAAGAAGATGCGCGAACGGCTGGCGCCGATGCTCGACGTGCGCCGCAGGGCCAACGATGCGGCGGCCGCGCGGCTCGGCTGACGGATGCGCCCTAACTTCGCCGCCGCAAGCCGACAACGCGATTCCTGCGGGCTCGATGAAGTAACAAGCGATGCGTTTGATACATAGGGTCGGGAAGGCATTTGCGCGAAGATGCGGCGGGAGTTGCGTCGCATGCCCGTCCTGTCGACTCTGCTGCGCCGAGCCGCCTGCGCTCTTCTTCTCTGCCTCGCCGTGGGCCATGCCCATGCGCAAGGCTTGACCGACCGCAAGGTGACGCCGGAAGACATCTGCCGCGCACTGATCTGGACCGGCCATCTCAGCGTGATGACCCAAGGCGAGCCTCAGAGGATCGTCGAGGATGCCATCCATAGCTGGCAGAGATCCAAGAACTACCCCGAGACCAAGGAGCTGCCGGAAGACCAGCTCGCGCAGCTGCTCACCGAAGGCGAGTCACGCCGCGATTCGTTCGGTTGGGCGATGCTCGAGGACAAGTCGGTCGGCTTTTCGATCGGTGTGCCGACGCGCTTCACCAGGTTCCAGGGCGCGCGCTACGACAATGCCAGCGTTCGCTACGATCTCGAAGGCCTGGTGCAATACAATCTCGGCCTGCGCTACGGCGACCTGAATTGCCGAACCCTGGGTTCGGTATTCAACTGGGCCGTTCGTCGTACCCGGGCAACATTCAAGTTGCGCTGGGGCGACGGCTTCGTCGTCGGCAATGACACGAGCGTGACGCGCGCCGCCTGCCGTACCAGCGGCCTCATTTGGGCGGAAATCTACATCCCGACGACGGACACCGACAAATACAGCGTGCTGCTCTCGGCGATCGCCGAGAGCCTGACCGTGTCGCGCAGCTTCAATCCCACCGCGACGCCGACGCCCAGGCTCGATGTTCCACCGGCCATCCACGCCGGCGACATGATCACGGCGAGCACGAGCTCTCCGACGAAGCCCAAGCCGGCGGAAAAAACCGACGACCAGGGACGCACCGACGTGCTCAGGCGCGAGCTCCGCAGCGAGGGCGCCGACCTCAGTGTCGAAAAGGTCTTCGCCAAGGTCTCGCCGGCCGTGTACGTGGTGCGCGCCGGCAATCGCCAGGGCTCGGCGGTCGCCGTGAGCGAACACGAGCTGCTCACCAACTGCCATGTCGTCAAGGAGACCGACCGGGTCAGCCTGACGCTTGAGAAGAAGAAGCTCTCCGCCGACGTCAGTTCCAAGAACGAGAAGGCCGACCGCTGCGTGCTTAAAACGTCGGAAACACTCGAGAAATGGGTCAGCATCCGGCCCTACGACGACGTCAAGGTGGGCGAGCGCGCCCTGGCCATCGGCACGCCACAGGGCCTCGACCTCACCGTCGCCGACGGCATCGTGTCGTCCAAGCGGACCTATGAGGAGCGCCGCCTGATCCAGACCAGCGCGCCGATCAGCCAGGGCTCCTCGGGCGGCGGCCTGTTCGATGCCCAGGGTCACCTGATCGGCATCACGACGTTTCAGCTACGGGTCGGGCAAAACCTGAACTTCGCGATCGCCGCCGAGGACTTCGCCCGGGAACCGGCGAAGAAATAGGCGATCCGTCAGCCCCTGCCCGCCGTGGCGCTCTCGATGGTGATCGCCTTGCCGGCTTCCGTGTCGAACTTCAGCCGCTGCACATGGTCGAGATCGCGGCCGGTGACCCTCACGAAGCGGCTGCCCTCCGGATAGTCGATCGCGTGAATCGCGCCCACGTCATAGACGCCGGCATGACCGGGCTCGAGCCGGTAGCTCTTCACCTTCTCGAGCCTCGCCTCGCCCGCGCCGCTGCCGCCGTCGAGCCGCCGGTAGACGCTCATGTCGGTGTACTTGACCGCCTGGCCGTAGACCGCCCATGAGCTGCCATGGTCGTGCGGCGGGCTCTTGTGCGGCTTGGGATTGCAGTGCGCCAGCACGACGAAGCCCTGCTCCTTGTCCTCGTAGAGCTTGCGCGTGCCGCTGGGCGCCTTGGGCCCGACCGCCTCGTCGACGAAGGCCGGATTGCCGAGCAGCTTCTCGAGCAGCACGCGCACCTTCTCGCGGCCGGCCGGGCCGGGCGTGCCGGCGAGCGCGGCCTGGGTGTCCTTGACGAAAGCGTCGAGCGTGTAGGCCATGGCTTCCTCCTAGCGTCCGCCGAGCAGGCGGCGCGCGATCACCATACGGTGCACCTCGGACGGTCCCTCGTAAACCCGCATGGTGCGGACCTTCTGCGCCAGCCACGACAGCGGCAGCTCCTGCGTCACGCCCATGGCGCCGAACGCCTGCTGGGCATGGTCGATGATCTCGGTCGCCATCTCGGTGGCGAACACCTTGATCATCGAGGCCTCCATGCGCACGTCACGGCCCTCGTCCTGCTTGACCGCGGCATCCATCACCATGAGGCGGCAGGCGTGCAGCTTGGTGGCGGCGTCGGCCACCCACCACTGGATGGCCTGCCGGTCGGCAAGCTTCTGGCCGAACGTGACCCTCTGGTTGGCGTGCTCGATCAGCATGTCGAGCGCGCGCTGCGCCATGCCGATGCACCACGCGCCCATCTGCAGGCGGCGCACGGTGAGGCGCAGCTGCATGGGCGCGAAGCCCTGGCCGATGCGGCCCAGCACCTGGCTCTCGTGGACGCGGCAATCCTCGAACACGACCTCGTAGGTGCGCTGGCCGGCCAGCATCGGGATGGCGCGCGCCACGACGAGGCCCTTGGTGCCCTTGTCGACCAGGAAGGCCGTGATGCCGCCGCGCGAGCCGCGCTCGGGATCGGTGACCGCCATGACGATGGTGAAGTCGGCCTTGGCGATGCGGCTGATCCAGATCTTGCGGCCGTTGATCACCCAGTGATCGCCGTCCTTGACGGCGCGCGTCTTCATGCCGGCAGGATCTCCGCCGGCGCCGGGCTCGGAGATGGCGATCGCCGAGACCGTCTCGCCCGCGGCATAGGGCTCGAGATATTTCTTGCGCTGCTCGGGGGTCACCGTCGCCAGCATCATGTGCAGGTTGGGCGAATCCGGGGGAAAGGTGAACGGCACGGCGGTATATCCCAGCTCCTCGTTGACGCCGACCAGCGCCGTCCACGGCAGGTTGGCGCCGCCCGCCTCCTCCGGCACGTCGAGCGCCCACAGGCCGAGCTCCTTGCACTGCTTGAAGAGCTTCTTGTTCTCCTCGTCCGAGAGCGCGGCCGGCTGGCCGGCGGCGAAGCGCTCGAGGATGTTCTTCTCCAGCGGCATCAGCTCGTTGCGCACGAACTTGCGCACCAGATCGCGCAGCATCTGGTGCTCTTCGGTGACCTTGAACATCCCGTCCATCGGGTTCCTCCTAGGGCTTGCCGATTCCCTCGTTCACGAATTCCAGCGAGTAGGCGTCGGCTACCTTTAGCCCTTTCTCGATCACCTCGACATCCACCATCGACTCATAGAAGCCCTGCCAGCGCGCATCGCTCATGGCGCCGATGCCGCCCGTGAGCGCATCGCCCGACATCACGATGCCGCGCCGGTTCAGCACCTCGATGGCATAGGCGATGCGGTCGTCGGTCTGCTCGGGATTGTCGCGCTTGATCATGGCGTTCGCCGCCTCGGTCGCGGGCCCGCCCTTGAGATACTGCGCCCAGCCCTCGAGCGTGGCGTCGACGAAGCGCTGGACCAGTTCCTTCTTCTCGCTCGCAAGCTTGCGCGAGATGGCGATCGTGTTGTTGTAGGCGCTGAAGCCGGCATCGGCGATCAACATGACGACGGGCTTCTTGCCGGTCGCCTTCTCGATCGAGAGCGGCTCGGACGACAGGAAGCCCTGCTGCACGGCGTCGGGATTGGCGAGGAACGGCGCCATCTGGAAATTGTAGGGCCGCAGCTGCTCGTCCTTCAGCCGGTACTTCTTGCGCAGGTATGGCCAGTAGGTCACGCGGCCGCCGCTGCCGATCAGGATGGTCTTGCCCTTGAGTTTGTCGAAGCCGTCGACGCCGCTGCCGGCATGGGCGATCAGCACCTGCGGATCCTTCTGGAAGATCGCGGCGATGGTGAAGAACGGCGCCTTCTCGCGGACGAAGGTGAAGGCCTCGAAACTGTTCGACATCGTCATGTCGACGCGGCCGGCGAGCAGCAGCTGGCTGATGTTGAGGTTCGGGCCGCCCTGCCGCAGGTCGCACTCGATGCCGTGATCCTTGTAGATGCCGGCGGCGATCGCCTGGTAGTAGCCGCCATGCTCGGCCTGGGCGCGCCAGTCGGTATGGAAGCTGAGCTTGTCGAGCGCGCGGGCCCGGGCACGCCGCGCCAGCGGCACGAGGAACGGCCCGGCGAGTGCCAGGCCCAGCGTTCGGCGGCGGTCGAGACGGAAGGCAGTCATGGCGAGCCCGGGATCTTTCGGCCGTCGAAGGCGAGCGCCAGGTACTCCCACAGTGCGAGCGACGAGATGGCCACGGCGTTCAACGACGGCATGTATTCATCCCACGGCCCATCGCCCATGGCATAGCGGTATTCGTCGGGGAAGGCGGCGACGTTCAGCCCGGCGCGCCGCGCGATCCTGAGGGAGCGCGGCATGTGATAGGCGGAGGTCACCAGGGCGACCGGCTTGTCACCCACGATCCGGCGGACGAAGGCGATGTTCTGCAGCGTGTTGACCGCCTGGTCCTCCTCGATGATGGCCTCGTCCGGCACGCCGAGGTCGCGCAGGAAAAGCCGCATGGTCTGCGATTCACTGCTCGTCTGCTCGCCGGCGAGCGTGAACGTGCCGCCGCTGACGATGACGCGCGGCGCGAGACCCTGGCGATAGAGGCGCGCCGCCTGCCACAGGCGGTCGGAGCTGCCGACCAATCCCGGATTGGGGTAGCGCGGCGGCGAGGCCGGCACGATCGACCCGCCCAGCACGACGATCGCGTCGAAGCAGCACTTCGGCGCGGCGTCGGCCGCGGCGCGCGCCTCGTTCTGCAACGGCGCCATCAGGAGATCGGCGACCGGCGCCATCGAGAACACGAGAGTCTGGGCAACGCCCAGCACCGCGACGACCCTGCCGAGCCGGCGAAAGCCCGCAAGCGCCAGCAGCGCGCCGAGGACGATCGCCACCAGCATCGATGCCGGTGGCAGCGCGGCGTGACCGAGGAATTTGAGGAAGACGTAGAGGCTCATTCAGCAGTGCGCCATATCCTAGCCCACGAAACCTCCGGCGGGGACAGCGCCAAAAGAAAAGGGCGGGCCCGACTTGCGCCGGAGCCCGCCCGATTCTCGGACGTCAATGACGCGGCAGCGTCAGATGGCTTCCTTGAGATCCTTGGCGACGCGGAACGCGACCTTCTTCGATGCCTTGATCTTGATCGCCTCGCCGGTCGCTGGGTTGCGGCCCATGCGCGCCGGACGGTTGCGCACCTGAAGGATGCCGAGGCCCGTGATGCGGACCTTGTTGCCCTTCTTGAGGTGCTTCACGACCAGGCCGACGAAATCGTCGAGGGCGCTGGTTGCGTCCTTCTTGGTCATGCCCGTCTTCTCGGCCAGTTCGGCCGCGACTTTGGACAGAGGAACGGTCGGAACGCTCGGCTTCTTCGGTGATGCGGGTGCAGTTGGCAGTGCCATGGTGGGGGGTCCCTTTACATTTTTTCGTTTCGCCAACGTTTTCCTGACGCCCCAGGGTAGCGTTGACGCGACAAGGTTACCGACGATTCGAACTCCCGCAAGAGGCTAAAGTGGCCAAAATGTCGATTTTTGGGGCTTTTTTGGCCTTCCGGCCCACTCATCCACAGACTTTGGAGACCGCCATGGACGACAAGACCCGTACTGCCGCCGGCATCGCGGCCGATCTTCAGGGCCTCAGCTTCGATGAAAAACGCCTCGTCGAGATCGCTGCCGAAGCCGAGATCCTCAACGGCGCGGTACGCAAGGCAGCGGCCAAGCGGCTCGTCTTCGACGACGAGCCGGCGGCGTTCGCGAGCCTCCTGGCGCGCCTCAGCCGATGAGTGCCGACGATCTCGCGCTGAAGGATCTCAGCGATGTCGCCGGGCTGATCGCGGCAAAGAAGGTCTCGTCGGTCGAGGCCACCGAAGCGTGTCTCGCGCGCATCGAAGCCTGGCAGCCGCGCACCAACGCCTTCCTGCGCCTCGACCGCGAGCATGCGCTCCGCCAGGCGCGAGCGCTGGACGCCGAGCTGGCGCAGGGCAAGCGGCGCAGCGGCCTGCACGGCGTGCCGATGGCGCACAAGGATCTCTACTACCGCAAGGGCCAGCTCTCGACCGCGGGCAGCACCATCCGTCGTGACTGGCGCGCGCCCTACACCGCCACCGTGCTCGAGCGGCTCGACGCGGCGGGCGTGGTCGAGCTGGGCTTCCTCAACATGGCCGAGTTCGCTGCGGGGCCGACCGGTCACAACGTCCATGTCGGCCATTGCCGCAATCCGTGGGACGCAACGCGCGTCACCGGCGGCAGCTCGAGCGGCTCGGGCGCCGCCGTCGCGGCGCGCCTGGTCTACGGCTCGCTCGGCTCCGACACCGGCGGCTCGATCCGCCTGCCCGCTGCGGCCTGCGGAGTCGTCGGCATGAAGGCGACCTACGGCCGCGTCAGCCGTCATGGCACCGCGGCGCGCTCGTGGGCGCTCGACCATGTCGGCCCGCTCACCCGCTCGGTGCGCGACAATGCGCGTATGCTGGCGGCGATCGCCGGCCTCGACGACAACGACTCGACCACCAGCCGCAAGCCGGTGCCGGACTACGAATCCCAGCTCGCGGGCGGCGTCGGCGGCCTGCGCATCGGCCTGGCGCTTCCCGAAGCCCTGGTGCCGATCGATCCGCAGATCGGCAGCGCGGTCGAGGCGGCCGCCGGTGTACTGGGCAAGCTCGGGGCCACGATCGTGCCGGCGAAGATGCCCGATTTCAGCGCGCTCTATCGCGCCGCCGAAATCATCGTGAAATGCGAAGCCGCCTCCATGCACCGGCCGTGGATGGAGAAGCAGCCCGACGCCTACGCCAACCAGGTGCGGACCCGCCAGGAGGCGGGCTTCTTCATTCCGGCGACGCAGTACATCGATGCGCTTCGCCTGCGCGGCCACTTCCTGCGCGAGTTCCTCGACACGGCGATGCCGGATCTGGACGCCGTGATGCTGCCCGCCATTCCCTTCCCGATCCCGACCATTGCGGAGACCGACACCGAGGCCTCGGGCGGCCCGGCGACGCTCGCCATGGTCGCGCGCTTCACCGGCCTGACACGGCCGTTCAACACGCTCGGCCTGCCCGCGCTGTCGGTACCATGCGGCTTCGACCGCAACGGCCTGCCGATCGCCATGCAGCTCGTCGGCCGGCCGTTCGACGAGGCACTGCTCTATCGCATCGGCCACGCCTATCAGGGCGCGACCCACTTCCACAAGAAAGTACCTGCCTAGCCGAAGCCCTCACCCTCAGGAGCATCGCGTAGCGATGCGTCTCGAAGGATGGGAACAAGCACCTTCGTTGCTGCCCACCCTTCGAGACGCGTCCCTCCGGGACGCTCCTCAGGGTGAGGCGTTAAGTTGCTAATATTTCGCGATCACCTTGTCGGCGAACTCCCGGAGGTTGCGCCGCGCGGTGTCCATCGCCGGCAGGAGCGTGATCTCATCCAGTCCCATCGCCTCGCGCTCACGCAGCATGGCGATGATCTCGTCCGGCGTGCCGACGAGCCCGCCGGTGGCGCGGATCAGATCCTCGGTGATGAAGCGGCGCTCCTCGGGCGGCAGGAAGGCGCAATGGCCGAAATGGACCTGCTGGTAGCGCTTGGCGGGCGGCGTCTCCATCTTCTCGGTGAAGGCGAGATATTCGTCCCACAATTTCAGGCAGCGCTGCGAGATCGTGCTGGTGTCGCCGTCCTTCTGATAGAATTCCCACCAGTAGTGCAGCGTCGCTGCCGCCATCGGCCCGATCTCGTCGATCACGCGATCCGAAATCATGCTCTCGCCGGGCTGCAGCACGCAGGCATATGAAAGAGCGGCGGTGTGGAAATCGTCGGGCAGCTTGCGGCCCACGGCCGATGCGCCCTGCTGCATGGTCTCGAGGCTCTTCTGCAGCCGCGCCCGCGTCTGGTTGTGCGAGCACACGCGGCCGTCGCCATAGGCGCCCGCCGCCTTGAGCGCCAGCGGTCCGTCGGCCGCGACATAGATCGGCACCGGATGCTCGACATCGATGAAGCCGCGGTCGGCATGGAGGAAGCGGATCTCGGTGCGTTCGTCGTTCTCGTCGAGCGCGTAGTCGACTTCCTCGCCGTGCAGCAGCGCGCGCAGCACGCGGAGATACTCACGGAAGGCCTTGGCGCGCACGGGATCCTTGCCCATCACGCGCATCGCCGTGTGGCCGGTGCCGAGCCCGAGGAAGACGCGTCCCGGCGCGAGCTGGTTGATGGTAGCGATCGAGTGCGCCGTCACCGGGGCCAGGCGTACGCCCGCCACCGAGACGCCGGTGCCGAGCCGGATGCGCGAGGTATTGGCCGCCGCCAGCGCGAGCGTCGCGTAGGCGTCGGAATAGAGCATCTGGGAGTCGGCCGCCCAGGCGCAGTCGTAGCCCATGTTCTCAAGATCGACGAACAGCTTCCAGTCGCTGATGCGCGGCGCGACGGTGACACCGAACTTCATCGCCGTTCAGCCCGTCCTGGCGCGGATGAAGGTGCCGATCTCGACGCAGCCGTCGCGGCCTTCCGAGAGGACCGGGGCGAAGAAGGGGAAGACGTGCAACTGGTTGGGCCAGATCGCGAGCTTCACCTCGCCGCCCGCCTTGTGAAGCTTCTCGGCAAGCCGGGTGGCGTCGTCCAGCAGGGTCTCGGCGCTGCCGACCTGCACCAGCACCGGCGGCAGGCCCTTGAGGTCGGCATGCAGCGGCGCTGCGAGCGGCGTCCTCGGGTCCTTGCCATTGAGATACATACCGGCCATCCACAACAGGCCCGCCTTCTGCACCATCGGGTCCTGCTGCGAGCGCGCGGTCATGCTGGTGCCAAGGCCTTCGAGATCGACCCAGGGCGAGATCGCCACGGCACAGGCCGGCAGGGCGAGCTTCTGGTCGCGCAAGCTCACCAGCGTCGCGATGGTGAGACCGCCCCCTGCCGAATCGCCCGCGATGGCAAGCCTGTTGGGCGCGATCCCCTGGGCCAGAAGCCAGCGCCAGGCCTTGACCGAATCTTCGACCGCCGCGGGAAATGGATGCTCGGGTGCCAGCCGATAGTCGATCACCAGGACGCGGGCGCTGCTTGCGGCGGAGATGTCGTAGGCGAGCCGCCGATGGGTGTTGAGCGAGCCGATGGCGTAGCCGCCGCCATGCAGATAAAGCACCGCGCGCGCGCCGTCGGCGCCGGGTGCCGCGACCCATTCGGCCGGCACGCCGCCGGCATCGACCTTCTCGACCTTGGCATCGGGGGCGCTGCCCAGCACCTGGGCGAGCTTCTCGTAGCGCGCCCGCGATTGGGCGACATCCGGCTTCTCCGGCTGCGGCCGCGAGGTCAGCAGGGTGATCAGACTGTCGAGCTGGGCCACGGTCATGCGGACATCCCTCCCCTTCAATGATTCGCCGTTTTTCCGTTTTTAAAACGGCAAAAAAAACGGCAGCCGCGCCGGCGGATATGCCAATGCGGCCACCATACACCCGACATTCGGTCGGAACCTATTCTGCCGTATAGAACGCCGGCCCTCGGCCGGCGTCCCGAGTTGGCGCAAGCGAAGCTTGGCGCCTCATTGCGGGGGACCTAATGCCCCCTCACCTCGCCTCTCCCCCTTCGGGGGAGAGGAACATGAGAGATGTCGTCGTCACACCGCCAAGTTCACCGTCACGTTCTTCCGCTGTGTGAAGCTGTCCAGCATGCCTTCGAGCGAGAACTCGCGGCCGATGCCGCTCTGCTTGTAACCGCCATACGACATGCCCGGTACTTGGCCGAGCCCCTGGTTGACCTGCACCCAGCCGGACTCGATGGCATGCGCGGTGCGCAGGCCGGTGCCGATGTCGTGCGTCCAGACATAGGCCGCCAGCCCGTAGTGGCTGTCGTTGGCCATGCGGATCACTTCCGCTTCATCGCTCCACCGAATTGCCACCAGCACCGGCCCGAAGATCTCCTCGCGCGCCAGCCGCCAGTCGTTCGAGCGATCGGCGAACACGGTCGGGATGGTGAAGTAGCCTTCCGACAGCGGCCCGGTCTTGGGCGGCAGGCCGCCGAACACCAGCCTGGCGTCGGTGCGCTTCAGGCCCTCGTCGACATAGTTGCAGACCTTGGTGAACTGCTTGTTGTTGATGATGGTGCCGATGTCGGTGGTCTCGTCGAGCGGATCGCCGATCTTGAGCCCGCTCGTCTTCTTCTCGAGCTTCTTCAGGAAGGAATCGAAGATGTCTTCGTGCAGGAACATGCGCGAGCCCGCGGTGCAGCTTTGGCTCTGGCGCGTGAAGCGCATGGCGGCGATGATGCCGTCGACGGCCCAATCCTCGTCGGCGTCGGGATAGACGATCGACGGGCTCTTGCCGCCGAGCTCGAGCGACACCGGCACGATGCGTTCGGCCGCGGCGCGCATCACGATCTTCCCGACCTCGGTCGAGCCCGTGAAGGAGAGCTTGCGGATGCCCGGATGATTGATCAGGGCGCCGCCCGCCTCCTCGCCAAAGCCCGACAGCACGTTCAGCACGCCGGGCGGCAGATGGTTCTGGCAGATCTCGGCCATCAGCATGACGCCGAGCGGCGCATCCTCGGCCGCCTTCATCACCATCGTGTTGCCGGCGCACAGCGCGGGCGCGATCTTGAGCGCGCCCAGCATCACCGGTGCGTTCCACGGGATGATGGCGCCGACCACGCCCAGCGGCTCGCGGCGCGTATAGGAGAGCACGCCCTCGCCGAGCGGGATGGTCTCGCCCTTGAGCTCGGAGCCGAGCCCGCCGAAATAGCGGAAGATGTCGGCCGTCAGCCTGGCCTCACCGCGCGCCTGGGTGCGCAGCGCATTGCCGGTCTCCAGCGCGATCGTGCGCGCCATCTCCTCGGCGCGCGCCTCGAGATCCTCGGCGATCTTGAGCAGCAGCCGGCCGCGATCGCGCGGCGCCATCTTCTTCCATGCCGGCAGCGCCCTGGCAGCCGCAGCGACGGCGCGATCGACATCGGCGGCCGCGGCGCGCGGCACCTCGGCGATCGTCTTCTTCTTCGCCGGATTCTCGACCGCGAGACGCGCGCCCGACGCGGCCTCGACCCATTTGCCGTCGACCAGCATGCCCTTCGGCCTGACGCTGTGGTTCTGTGGACGATCCTTGATCTCGATACCGGCGGTCATTTCTTCACCCTCTTCTTCTTCGATTTCGCCTTCGCCGCCTTCTTTTTGGCGGTCAGCTCGCCGTACTTCATGCCCTCGAGCTTGATGCCGTCTGGATCGAGGAAGAACACGGCGTAGTAATCCTCGTAATACTCATCGGCCGGATCGACAATCTTGACCTTCTCCTTCTCGAGGAAGGCCTGCAGCTCGTCGACATCCTTCCGGTTTCGCAGTTCGAAGGCATAGTGATGGATGCCGACATCGCCGATGTTGTAGGCCTTGCGGCCCTCGGCCTCGGCGATCCAGTAGCGCGTGTGGCCGTTGGTCCAGCCGATCGTGCTGCCGTAATCCTCCGAGATCTCGAAGCCCAGGAAGGTGAAGAGCTTCTGATAGAAGGCCTTGGATTTCTCGTAGTCCGTCACCCTGATGGAAATATGGTCAATGCCTACCACCCGAGACATCTGCGCCTCCATTACCTAGATTAAAGCTGTATGCGTCTTTCCGTCCTCGATCAGTCCGTCGCCATCGCCGGACGTCCGCACGAACAATCGATCCGCAACACCGTGGCGCTCGCGCAGCACTGCGAGACCCTGGGATATGAACGCTTCTGGGTGTCGGAACATCACAACCATCCGACCATCGTCGGCACCGCGCCCGAGATCGTGATGGCGGCGATCGCCGCCACGACCAAGAGCATCCGCATCGGCAGCGCCGGGATCATGCTGCCGCATTATTCGGCCTTCAAGGTGGCGGAAGTGTTCCGCGTGCTCGATGCCCTGGCGCCGGGCCGCATCGACATGGGGCTCGGCCGCGCGCCTGGCTCGGACGGCCGCACGGCATTCGCGCTCAATCCGATGGCCAACGAACGGCCCGAGCATTTTCCCGCCGACGTGCGCGACCTCTTGGCGTGGGTGCACAACGAGCCGCTGGTCAACGGCCATCCCTTCGCCGCGGTGAAGGCCTTCCCGCAGGGAGCGACCGCGCCCGAGGTCTGGATCCTGGGCAGCTCCGACTACGGCGCACAGGTCGCTGCGATCTTCGGCCTGCCCTACTGCTATGCCTGGTTCTTCTCCGATCACGGCGGCGGCGAGCGCGCGATCGAACTCTACAAGAAGACCTACCGGCCGAGCGCGCGCCATCCGACGCCGCGCAGCGGGCTCTGCGTGGCGGCGCTCGCGGCGCCGACTGCGGAAGAGGCGCAGTATCATCTCACGCCGCGCGTGCTCAACCGCATCCGGCGCGACCGCGGCCAACTCGGTCCGCTGCTCTCGGCCGAGGACGCGGCGAAGGAATTGGAGCGCGAGGATCAGGCGCGCATCGAGAAGATCCGCCGCGATGCCTTCGTCGGCACCGGGCCCGATGTGATGGCGCGGATCGTCGAGCTGAAGGACCGCGTCGGCGTCGACGAGATGGCCGTCGTCACCTGGTGCTACGACGAGGAAGCACGCCGCCAGAGCTACACGGAACTGGCGAAAGTGTTTTAGCTACCTCGGCTCGGTCCAGCTTTCGGAGAAGGCGAGCGCGCAGGTCGAGAACGGCCGGCCTTCGCGCTCGCGCTTCCATGGCTGGCCCTTGGCCTGCCTGCCGTTCAGGGTCAGCCGGGCGGAGAGCGCGGGGATCAGGAGCGTGCAGACGCCATAAGGTCGCGGGTTCGGTGGCTGGTTGGGCCGGGTGTGGATGAGGAGCGGTTCACCGATGTCGGACCACGTCATCGCCACTTCTTCGTCACGGGCGACCAGCTTCTCGGTCCAGAAATCGCGTGCATCGCCCGACTTGCTGAACGAGGCGTCAGTGACCGGAATCGCGAGGTCCTTGAGCTCGGGATTCAGCATGCCCTGCACGGTCTTCTGCAGCCAGCGCGCCATGGCGATGTTGTCGCTCCAGATGCGCCAGCTTCCGCCGGTCAGCTCGGCGCTCTTCATGTAGAGCACGTGGCCCGCGCCGGCGGGCGACAGCAGGATGCGCCAGAAGCTCGCGTCGGTGCTGTTGGGATCGCCGTCCTTCGAACTAAGGCGAATGAAAGGATTTTCTCCGGTCAAAATCGTTCGATTGGGGTCGGCAATGGGCATCGGGTCTCCTCCTGGAACCGGTCGATTGTGCAAGCGTTGCCACATTCGCACTCGTATTGCCAATTGAAGAAACAGGTGAGGTTTCCCATGAGGCGTTCATTCGGCCTTGCCGTCGCGCTTATCGCCGGCCTTGCCTCCGCAATTGCCTACGCCCAGGCGCCCGGCGCCGGCGATCCGCCCGGCCGGGTCGGCAGGCTCGCCTTCATCGAGGGCGCCGTCTCCTTCCACGACGCCCAGCAAAGCGACTGGTCGCCGGCTGTCGCCAACACACCATTAACGACGGGTGACGCGGTCTGGACCGAGCCCAATGCGAGGAGCGAGATCTCGATTGCCGGTACCCGCGTGCGCATGGATGGCGCGAGCGAGCTCGACATGCTGGCGATCGACGACACGCAGACCCGCATGCAGCTCGATCAGGGCCGCATCGACATCAAGACCTTCACCTACGACACCCGCCAGCCCTACACGATCACCACGCCGCGCGGCCTGATCACCCTCGAGCAGCAGGGCGACTACTACATCCTCGCCGGCTCGACGCAGGATCCGACCGAACTGGGCGTGCGCTCCGGTGCCGCCCAGATCCAGGCGGCCAACGGCCAGGTGCTGGCGGTGCGCGCCGGGGAGATCGGCGTGATCTCGGGTGACGATGCCTCGCCGCAGCTGCAGACCATGCACCAGGCGCCGCCGCCGATGCCCAGCTACTGGGCGCAACGCGACCGCGAGGTGAGCTACGACGTGCCGCAATACTTGTCGGCCGACGTCACCGGCTACGAGGACATGAGCTACTACGGAACGTGGCAGGCCGATCCGGAATACGGCGAAGTGTGGATCCCGCGCAGCGTGCCGGCCGGTTGGGCGCCTTATCGCACCGGCCACTGGGCCTATATCGCGCCGTGGGGCTGGACCTGGGTCGACGACCAGCCGTGGGGCTTCGCGCCCTATCACTATGGCCGCTGGGCCGAGCGCGGCGGCCGCTGGATGTGGGTCGCCCCGCTGCGCGAGGACCGGCCGGTCTATGCCCCGGCGCTGGTCGCCTTCGTGGGCGGCGCCGGCCTCGGCGTGGCGCTCGGCGTGCAGAGCGCCCAGCCGGTCGGCTGGTTCCCGCTCGGCCCGCGCGAGGCCTATGTGCCTCCCTACACGCACGACCGCGACTACTATCGCCGGCTCAATCTGTCGGCGCGTGTCGATCAGCGGGTCCTCGACGACCGCTGGCAGCGCGCCGAGCGGCACGAGGCGCTGCGGGCCGACGAGCACAACGAGCAGCTCATGAACCGCCGCTTCGCCACCGTCGTGCCGGCCCAGGCCTTCACGCGGTCGGAGCCCGTACAGCGGGTGGCGCTCAAGGTCGATCCGCAGAAGATGAATGCCGTCGCGGTGGCGCCGGTTTCGGCACCGCCCTCGCCGCGCGCGGATTTCCGTGCCAACGCGCAGGCTCATCCGCAGCCAGGCCAGGCGCCCAACCAGGCGCAACGCCCCGCTACGCCGAGCAACAATGCTGCCATCGAGACGATCGGCCGTCCGACCGGTGCTGAAATACAGCATCACCCGGCGCCGGGACCGAAGTTCGCCGCGCACACCAGCCCCACCGGCAACGTGCAGGGCGGCAAGCCCAACCTGCCGCAGCTCGCCCCGCGCAATCCGAACGCGCCGCAGCCGCGGCATCTGCAAGGCCAGCAGGCCCCGGCGCAGAACCAGCAGCAGCATCCGCAGGCCGAGCGCACGCCGCAGCAACCCGCGCTGGGCGGCCAGGCACGTCCGGGCGAGCCGCAGCATCTGCCGCCGGTACGCAGCCCGCAGGCCGAACGTCCGGCCGAGCCGCCGCGGATGAACAACGAGGCGCAGCGGCCCAACGAGCCGGCACGGTCGAATGAGCCGGCCCGCGAGCCGCAGCGTCCGGCCGAGAACCGCGCGCCGGGTTCGCCGCCGCAGCACGTGCAGCCGCAGCAGGCGCCGCATCAGGCTGAGACGCCGCGCCCGCAGGCGCAGCCGCCGGTCCAGCATCAGGAGCAAGCGCATGCTCCGGCGCCGCCGCCGCAGCAGCATGCCGCTCCGCCGATGCCGCAGCACCAGGAGCAGGCGCATGCTCCGGCGCCGCCGCCGCAGCAGCATGTGGCTCCGCCGATGCCGCAGCACCAAGAGCAGGCGCACGCTCCGGCGCCCCCGCCGCAGCAGCACATGGCGCCGCCTCCGCAGCAGCACGCCGCTCCGCCGATGCCGCAGCACCAGGAGCAGGCGCATGCTCCGGCGCCCCCGCCGCAGCAGCATATGGCGCCACCTCCGCAGCAGCACGCCGCTCCGCCGATGCCGCAGCACCAGGAGCAGGCCCATGCTCCGGCGCCCCCGCCGCAGCACAGCGCGCCGCCGCCCCAGCAGCACGCGGCGCCGGCTCCACAGCAGCACAGCGCGCCGCCTCCGCAGCAACACCAGCAGGCGCAGCACGAAGAAGAGAAGAAGAAATAGCCTTCGACGATCCCACCCCGAGAAATCGGGGTGGGATTTTCGTCAGAGCACCTGGTTGCGCAGCGTCTTGTCGCCCAGCCACAGCCGCTCGAGATTCTCCATCAGGATGTCGAGCACATTGTCTTCATAAGCCCGCGTCTCGCCCGCGGTATGCGGGGTGATGAAGACGTTGGACATCGTCCATAGCGGCGAGGCCTCGGGCAGCGGCTCGTCGGCGGTGACGTCGAGCGCGGCAGCCCAGATCCTGCCTTTCTTCATCGTGTCGATGAGCGCCGCCTCGTCCGCCACCTTGCCGCGCGCCACGTTGACGAACACCGACGAAGGCTTCATGGCGGCGAAGGCCGCGGCGCTCATCAGGCCCGTCGTCTCGGGCGTCAGCGCGCAGGTGAGGACTACGAAATCGGCCTGCGGCACCAGCTTCACCAGATCGGCCATACCGTGGATCGCATCGGCGCCATTGGCGCCCTTTCCGGGATCGCGTCGGATGCCCGTCACCTTCATGTCGAAGGCCTTGGCGAGCTTGGCGAGATGGGCGCCGATGCGGCCCATGCCGACGATCAGCAGGGTCTTGCCGCCAAGCTCATCCTCGCGCTGGGCGAGATCGCCGATCATGCCGCGCCACACCTTCTTGTGCTGGTTGTCGCGCGCCTCGGGCAGCCGGCGGGCCACGGCCAGGATCAGCGCCAGCGCATGCTCGGCCACGGCGCGGGCGTTGACGCCGGCGGCGCTCGCCAGCCGGACGCCCTTGGCGGCAAGCTGCTCCCTGGAATACTGGTCCATGCCCGAGCTGATCGACTGGATGAACTTGAGCCGCGACGCGGCCGGAATGAGGTCGTTCTTCCACATGCCCGAGACCACGACGACGTCCGCCTCGGCAATGCGTTTCTGCAGCTCGTCATAGGCCCGCACCTCGAAGCTCTTGATGCCGGTCTTGCGCAGGTCGAACCGGTCTTTCATCCGGTAGGCCGCGTGGGCGAAGCAGATGTTGACGTCCTCTTTCTTCGGAAACATTGGCACTCCCTCGAATGGGGTGCGAGACTAGCGGGGAACCTGCACGGGGGAAACGCCATGAACATTCGCCGCAACCTGCTGCGCCAGAAGCTCGACGAGGGCAAGCCGACCGTCGGCACGCACATCCTGTCGTGCTGGCCGACCCTGGTGGAGTTGATCGGCCACTCCAGGCAGTACGACTATGTCGAATTCACCGCCGAATACGCGCCGTTCGACATGCACGATCTGGACAATCTCGGTCGCGCCTTCGAGGTGGCGGGCCTCGCAGGCATGATCAAGATCGAGCAGACGCAGTATACCCACCAGGCGATGCGCGCCATCGGCTCGGGTTTCCAGAGCGTGCTGTTCGCCGACATCCGCACCGTCGACGATGCGAGGCTTGCGGTCGACGCGGTGCGCGCCGAGACGACGATGGCCAGGGGCGCGCGCGGCCGCGGCCGGCTCGGCGTCGGCATGCGACGCGACGTAGGCGTAGTGCGTCACGGCGGCCAGCCCGCCTATGTCGACGCGTTGAACGACGTGGTGATCGCCATCATGGTCGAGAAGAAGAGCTGCGTGGACAATCTCGACGAGATCCTGAAGGTGCCGGGCATCGACATGGTGCAGTTCGGCGCCTCGGATTTCTCGATGAGCATCGGCAAGCCCGCGCAATACAGCCATCCCGAGGTCGTCGAGGCGGAGCTGCACGTCATCAAGACGGCCCTCAAGAAGGGCAAGAATCCGCGGGTCGAGCTGCGCGATCCGGGCCAGGCGCAGCGCTATCTCGACATGGGCGTGAAGCATTTCTGCATCGGCTGGGACGTGCGCATCCTGGCCGACTGGTGGGACAGCAAGGGCGCGGAGATGCGCAAGATGCTGCGCACCCGGCCCGCCAAGCAGCCCGCCAAGCTGAAGGTTGCAACCGCGAGGCCGGCCGCGCGTAAAGGTAACGGCAAGGATGTCGCGCGCGGGAACTACGCCTGAACCTCCAATCGCCGAGCGTCGCCCGACGCGCCGTGTGCTGCACGGCGTGCCGGTCGAGGACGACTATGCCTGGCTGAAGGATCCCAACTGGCAGGAGGTGCTGCGCAAGCCCGAGCTGCTGCGGCCCGACATCCGCGCCTATCTCGAGGCCGAGAACCGCTACACCGAGGCGCTGCTGGCGCCGACGGCCGAGCTGCAGAAGACGCTGGTCGCCGAGATGCGCGGCCGCATCAAGGAGGACGATTCGGGCGTGCCGATGGCCGACGGGCCGTTCGCCTATGGTTGGAAGTTCCGCGAGGGCGGCCAGCACGAGCAGATCGGCCGCTTGCCGAGGGACGGCTCGCTGGAGGACGGCGGGTTCCAGACGATCCTCGACGGCGACACGCTTGCCAAGGCCTCGGACTACTTCAAGTTCGGCGGCACGCGGCATTCGCCCGACCACCGCCTCGAAGCGTGGAGCGCCGACCTGCGCGGTTCGGAGTACTTCACCATCCGCGTGCGCGAGTGGGCGAGCGGGCACGACCTGCCCGACCTCATCGAGCGCGCCGACGGCGGCGTGGTCTGGGGCGCCGATTCGTCGTTCTTCTACTACGTCGAACGCGACGACAACCATCGCCCGCTCAAGGTGTTCCGCCACCGCCTCGGCGCGAAGCAGAGCGACGACGAGCTGGTCTACGAGGAGAAGGACACTGGCTGGTTCGTGAGCGTCGGCCGCAGCTCGAGCGGCCGCTTCTGCGTCATCTCCGGCGGCGATCACGACACCTCCGAGCAGCGCCTGCTCGATCTCTCCGAACCAAACGCCACGCCGCGGCTGATCGAACCGCGCCACACCGGCGTGCGCTACGAGGTGGCCGATCGCGGCGACGAACTCTACATCCTCACCAACGAGGGCGACGCGATCGACTTCCGCATCGACACCGCGCCGCTCGCCAATCCCGGCCGCGCGCATTGGCGGCCGCTGATCCCGCATCGGCCGGGCGTCTATATCCTCGATCTCGACCTGACGGCGGGTCATCTGGCGCGGCTCGAGCGCAGCAACGCGCTGGCTTCGATCGTGATCCGCGACCTGGCCGACGGCCAGGAACACACGATCGCCTTCGACGAGCCGGCCTATTCGCTCGACATGGTCGGCGGCTACGAGTTCGACACGACCAACCTGCGCTTCATCTATTCGTCGATGACGACGCCGGCCGAGATCTACGACTACGACATGGCGACGCGGCGGCGCACCTTGCGCAAGCGCCAGCAGATCCCGTCCGGCCACGACCCGGCGCGCTACGTCACCACGCGCATCTTCGCGACGGCGGCGGACGGCGCGGAAGTGCCGGTGTCGCTGCTGCATCGCCGCGGGCTGGCGCTCGACGGCAGCGCGCCGCTGCTGCTCTACGGCTACGGCTCGTACGGCATGGCGATGCCGGCGTCGTTCTCGGCCAATCGGCTGAGCCTGGTCGATCGCGGCTTCGTCTACGCGATCGCCCATATCCGCGGCGGCGCCGACAAGGGCTGGAACTGGTATCTCGACGGCAAGCGCGAGAAGAAGACCAACACGTTCGACGATTTCGTCGCCGCTGGCCGGGCCCTGATCGAGAAGAAGTACACTTCGGCCAAGCGCATCGTGGCGCACGGCGGCAGCGCCGGCGGCATGCTGATGGGCGCGGTCGCCAATCGCGCGCTCGAGCTGTTCGCCGGCATCGTGGCCGAGGTGCCGTTCGTCGATGTGCTCAACACCATGCTCGACGACAGCTTGCCGCTCACCCCGCCGGAATGGCCGGAATGGGGCAACCCGATCAGCGACAAGGCGGCGTTCGACACCATCCGCTCCTACTCGCCGTACGACAATGTCGCCGCCAGGCCCTATCCCGCGATCCTTGCCATGGGCGGGCTCACCGATCCGAGGGTGACCTACTGGGAGCCGGCCAAATGGGTCGCCCGCCTGCGCGCCACCATGACCGGCGGCGGGCCGGTGCTGCTGCGCATCAATATGGGCGCGGGCCATGGCGGCTCGTCGGGCCGCTTCAGCCGCCTCGACGAAGTGGCGATCGCCTACGCCTTCGCGCTCAGGACGGTGGGGCTGGCGCCAGGGTGAAGAGCTCCGCCTCCTCGCGCACGCCGCGCAGGCGGTGACGGCCGGCCGAGGCGAGATGCGCGCGGCTCGCGGTCGCCGCCTCGGCGAACGCCTGGCTGACCAGAAGCGGATGGCCGAGCTCCTTGCACAGGAGCTCGATCCGCGCCGCCTCGTTGACGGAGGGGCCGATCACCGTGAAGTCGAGCCGCGTGTCGGTGCCGACATTGCCGTACTGCACGGCGCCGACATGGAGCGCGATGTCGAGGCCGGGCGTCTTCTTGCCTTGATTCCCCCGCGCCGCCGCCAGGACCTCCATCAGGTCGAGCGCTTCGCTGGCGGCGCTGAGCGCCGCCGCACAGATCTCGGCGCGCCGGCGCTGCTCGATGCGGAAGATGGCCAATAGCCCGTCGCCAAGAAACTTCAGGATCTCGCCGCCCAGCCGGTTGACCGGCCGCACCATGCAGTCGAAGCATTCGTCGAGCAGCGCGATCAGCTCGCGGCCGGGCAGCGTATCGGCGAGCGCGGTGAAATCGCGCAGATCGGCATAGAACAGCACCGCCTCGACATCCTGCACCTCGCCGCGCTGCACGGCGCCGGACAAGACGCGCTGAGCGGGATCGTTGCCGAGATATGAGGAAAGCAGGCCGTGATAGACGGCGCGCAGTGTAGTGGCCTTCACGGCAAGCGCGAAGAGCGGCAGCAATTCGCGCAGGACGGCCATCTCGGCCGCCTCGTAACCGCCCGGCTTGTCGGTGGTGAAGGAGGCGACGAACCAGAGCTCGCGCGCACTTTCCGCCATCGCGGTGCCCGGCAGCTGCGGCGCCAGCTCGCCGAACGGAAACACCAGGCCCAGCCACTCCGTCATGCCGAGGCCGCGCAGCTCCTCGAACACCGGCCACTCGCCGTCGCGCCGTTGCGTGAGATCGGCGCGCATTTCGTGCCGGCCCTCGCGCAGCATGCTGGCGAACGGACTGGCAAGGATGATCGGCGTGTCGACCTCGTCGTGCTGGAACTCGAAGCGCGTCGCGGGACCGGTCGCTCGATCCCACACCAGGCTGTGCGCCCGCACCATCGGATGGAGCGTATTCATGCCCACGAACATCCGCGCTACCGGCACGCCGGCCTCGTTGAGGCGGCGCGCGAAGCCGTCGACCAGCTCTTCGAGCGGCAGGTTGCGCAGGCCCTGTTCGGCGAGCCAGGCAGCAAGAGTCTCTCGCCTCATGACATCGCGAAGATGTCAGAACTCCAGCAGATTGTCCCGGAGGTGCTTGTGCGCATACCGGGTGCGCACGAGCCCGCGGCGCTGCAGCTCGGGCACCAGCCCGTCGCATACTTCCATGATGTAGCGGCGATCGAACGACGCGTTGAACAGCAGGAAACCGTCGCCGCCCACTTCCTGGATGATATCCTGCATGACGCCGGCCACGTGATCGGCCGTGCCCACCATGTCGATGCCCTGCCGGCTGGTCAGGCCCGAGGCCAAGGCGCGCGGCGTCTTGCCGATCCACTTGGCCAAGGTCGACTGATGGCCGTTCGTCGTGAGGTGGGCGGGCAGCGGCTCGTCCAGGTCGAATTTGGAGAAATCGATGTTGGTCAAACGCGACATGCCGGAGAGCTGCAGGTCGAGATGCCGGCCGGCTTCCGCCTGCTCGAGCTTCTGGCGCTCGCGCGCCGCCTCCATCGTCGTGTCGATGATCGGGTAGGCGAGGAACAGCACCTTGATCCTGTCGGGATCGCGGCCGAACGACTTCGCCAGGCGTCGCACTTCGGCGCGGGCGCTTTTCATGCCCTCCACGGTGACCGCATTGGTGATGATCGTGTCGGCCCATTTGGCGGCAAAGGCCATGCCGCGTGGCGAGCCGCCGGCCTGGCAGATCGGCACGCGTCCTTGCGGCGAGCGCGGCGCGTTGATCGGCCCCCTCACCTTGAAATACTTGCCGTCATGGTGGATCGGATGGACTTTCGAGCCGTCGGCGAACATCGGCCTGTCGCGGTCGAGCACGACGGCGTCCGGCTCCCAGGCCTCCCATAGCCGTGTCACGACGTCAGTGAACTCCTCGGCCACTTCGTAGCGGTCATCATGCGGCCGCTGTCCGTCATGGCCGTAGTTTTGCGCCGCGCCGTCATTGCTGCTGGTGACGCAATTCCAGCCCATGCGGCCTTCGGTGACATGGTCGAGCGAATTCACCAGGCGCGCCAGAAGATAGGGCGGGTATTCGCTGGTCGAGAGAGTCGGCACCAGCCCCAGATGCTTCGTGGCCATGGCGAGATGCGGCACCAGCACAGCCGGATCGAGCTTGGGGCTCGACGCTGCATATTTGAGATAGGTGTCGTGTGTGCCTTTGTAGGTATAGGGCACCATCGAGGAATCCTCGATGATCAGGTAATCCATGCAGGCACGCTCGAGGCCCTTGGCCAGATCGATGAAGATATCCGGCATCATCCAGCGCGCGAGATCGCTGCCCGGCCAGCGCGAGCGCCAGCTCTTGGGGCCATAACCCTGGCTCAGGAACCAAGCGAGATGGAAGCGGTCCGTCGCCACGGTTCTCAGAACTCCAGGAGATTGTCGCGCAGATGCCTGTGGGCGTAGGCCTTGCGCGTGAGCCCGCGGCGCTGCAGCTCGGGCACCAGGCCCTCGCACACTTCCATGACGTAGCGCCGGTCGAAGAAGCTGTTGAAGATCAAGAAGCCATCGCCGCCCACCTCCTCCATGATCTCCTGCATCAGCCCCGCGACATGGTCGGGCGTGCCGGTGAACTCGACTCCGTCCTTGCGCGCATAGGAGCGCACCAGTTCGCGCGGCGTCTTGCCGATCCATTTGGCCAAAGCCGACTGGTGGCCGTTGGTCGTGAGATGCGCAGGCAGCGGCTGGTCTATGTCGAACTGCGCGAAATCGATGCCGGTCAGGCGGGACATGCTGGACAACAGGCTGTCGACGCTCTTCTCCGCCGCGTCGGCCTCTCGCTTGGCGCGCTCGCGCGCCGCCGCCATCGTCGTGTCGACGATCGGATGGGCGAGAAACAGGATCTTGATGTCGTCGGGATTGCGGCCGAGTTCACGGGCGCGCTTGCGGATCTTGTCGCGGTAGGCCTTCATCGACGCGGCGCTGCCGCCGCCCTCGGTGATGATGGTGTCGGCCCAGCGCGAGGCGAACTCCAGCCCGCGCGGGCTGCCGCCGGCCTGGCAGATCGGCACCCTGCCCTGCGGCGAGCGCGGCGCGTTCAAGGGTCCGCGCACCTTGAAGTACTTGCCCACGTGGTTGATCGGACGGACCTTCGCGCCATCGGCAAACATCGGCGTCTCGCGGTCGAGGACGACGGCGTCGGGCTCCCACGATTCCCAGAGCCGCGTCACGATGTCGGCGAACTCGTCGGCGACATCGTAGCGCTCATCATGCGGGCGGTGCTTGTCGCGATTGTAATTCTGCGCCGCGCCGTCGTTCGAGCCGGTGACGCAATTCCAGCCGACCCGTCCTTCGGTCGTGTGGTCGAGCGAATTGACCAGCCGCGCCAGCAGGTAAGGCGGGTATTCGGAGACCGACAGCGTCGGCACCAGACCGAGATGCCTGGTCGCCGCGGCGAGATAGGGCACGAGCACGGCCGGATCGAGCTTCGGCGTCGAGGCAGCGTATTGCAGATAAGTGTCGTGCGATCCCTTGTACGTGTACGGAATATTCGAGGAATCCTCGATGATCATGTAGTCGAAGCAGGCGCGCTCCATGCCCTGAGCCAGATCGACGAACAGATCGGGCATCATCCAGCGCGCGACGTCGGAACCGGGATAGTCCGACCGCCACGTCTTCGGGCCGTAGCCTTGGCTCAGGAACCAGGCGAGGTGGAACACGGCCGCCTAGTTGCGCGCCTTCCGGTTGTCCCGCCGGCAATTGCATTTGTCGATCTGGTGCAGCTCGACCATGTTGCCGCACGGATCGTCCATGAAGATCTGCAGCGCATCGGGCGCCGTCAGGCCCTCGATCTGCCAATACTTCACGCCCATGCGGTCGAGCTCCTTCCTGGCGGCGAGGATGTCCTTCACCGCGAAGGCGACGTGCGGACGCGTCGGGTCCTGTCCCGGCCCCTTGGCGACCGGCGACGGCCGCTTGCCACCGAACAGATGAAGTTGGCCCACCTCGCCGACATTGATCCACGCGCCCGGGATGCCGGGAATGGTCGGCCGCGAGGTGTCTTTCTCGAGGCCGAGCGTCTTTGTATAGAAGTCGACCGTCTCGTCGAGCTTCTTGGCCTCATCGTCGATGCGATAGCCGGGATGATGGATCTCGATGATCTCGATGGGCATGGCTGTCTCCTGAACGTTACGCTGCTGGCGGCACCATCGTGCCCTTGGGCAACGCGGCGCAGTGGTCGTAGATGTCGCTCGGCCGCGTGAACCAGATCTTGTCCTTCTGCGGGTGCCTGGCGATGTGCGTCAGCGCCTCGCGCAGCGCACGCAGGCGATAGGGCTGGCCGACGATCATCGTGTGCAAGGCGATGCCGCAGACCAGTGGCTGCTTGGCCGACTGGCGCAGCAGCTCCTCGAACTGGCCGATGATCATGTCGCGGAACTCGTCGCCCGAATGGTGGCGCACGAGGATCTGCGGGCTGTCGTTGACCTCGATCGGATAGGGCACGCTCATCAGCGGGCCGGAGCGGGTCTTCATCCAGATCGGTTGGTCGTCGTTCGGCCAATCCATCAGGAAGTCGAAGCCCACTTCCTTCAGGAGATCGGGCGTCCAGCGCGTCGAGGCCATCCAGGGGGCCATCCAGCCGCGTGGGCGCTTGCCCGATGCCTTCTCGATGGCGTCGCGCACTTCCTCGAGGAAGCGCTTCTCGTCGGCTTCCCACATGTTGCCGTGCCGTTCGGCGTTGGTGCGGCCGTGACCGATGAACTCGTCGCCACGCGCCTTGAGCGCGGCCACGATCTGCGGCGCATAGTCGAACACCGTGGTGTTGATGAGATGGGCGGCCGGCAGGTTGAGCTCGTCGAACAGCTCCAGGCAGCGCCACACGCCGACCCTGTTGCCATAGTCCCGCCAGGCGAAGGTGCGCGGATCGGGCGGCGGATTGGCGACGGTGAGCAGATGGCCCTCGCCGGCGCCGTAGGCGAAATGCTCGATGTTGAGGCCAAGATAGACGGCAAGCCGCTTGCCGCCCGGCCAGGAATAATCCTTGCGCTCGGTGATCGGCGAGTAGGGATAGCGGTCGTGATACGGCAGGCGGATCGTATGCATCAGCGTTTGGCTCCCGCTAGCTCGGCATTCATGGCGCGAAAGGCGGCGACGGCCCGGGCGTGGAACGCCCGCTCCTCCGGCCCCGCTTCGACGAGCGGCCGGCGCTCGTCGTCGAAATGGCCATACTCGTCCGTACCGCGTACCAGCATCGCCGACACCCGCGTATTGGCCGTGCAGCGCGCATGGGTCGGGATGTAGCTGATGCCGAGGCCGATGCGTCGGTCGTCCGTGCGGTTGGGCCGCGAGTTGTGCACCAGATGGGTGTGATGCAGCGAGAACTGGCCGGCCTTCACAGCCATGAACGCCGTCTTGCTGCGATCGACATCGACATCGATCGTCTGGCCGCGCGACAGGAGGTTGTCAGGTTGCTGCATGTCGGCGTGGCGCAGTTGCCCGAGCTTGTGCGAGCCCGGCACGACTTCCATGCAGCCCGCCTCGATCGAGGCGTCGGTCAACGCCACCCATGCCGTGACATGGCAGATCGGCTCGAGCGCGAAGTAAGTGGCATCCTGATGCCAGCTCACGTAGGTGCCGGAATGCGCATCCTTGGGCCACACCGAGAGATGGAACAGGCGGATGTCGGGACCGATCAGGTCCTCGACCGCGTCGAGCACCTGCGGCGAGTGCACGATCTCGTCGACCCAGGGAAACAGCAGATGCGGCTTGAAGTTGTGGCCGCGGGTCATCTTCTGGCCTTCGCTCTTCTCGAACGCCTCGAGCCGGTCGCGCCAGGCGCGCGCCTGCTCGGCGGGAAAGGCATCGACGGGACAGACATAGCCGTCGCGCTCGTAGTGGAGGATCTGCTCGGGCGTGAGTTTCTTGGGCATGGTCAATGCGCCGTCCAACCGCCGTCGACGAACATCAGATGACCGGTGACGAACGAAGAATCGTCACAGGCGAGGAAGAGCGCCGCCTTGGCCACTTCCTCCGGCTTGCCAATCCGGCCCATCGGATGGCGCTCGTTCCAGTAGGCGCGCATCTTGTCGGGATCGGCGTAGCGCTTGAGCGACTTGGCCGGCATCGGCGTGTCGATTACACCCGGCATCAATGCGTTCACCCGGATGCCCTGCGACGCGTGATCGACCGCCATGGTCTTGGTGAAGGAGGCGATCGCGCCCTTCGATGCCACATAGGCTGCATTCTTGCCCGGACTCGACTGGGCGAGCTGCGAGCCGATGGTGATGATGGCGCCCGAGTTCGCCTTGATCATGTGCTGGATGGCGTAGTGGATCCAAAGGAACGTGCCCTTCACGTTCACATCGAACGTACGATTCCATGCCGCTTCGTCGATCGCATCGACCGTACCGCCGGTCGACATGCCGGCCGCCGTCAGCAACACGTCGATGCGGCCCCATTTCTCCATTACCCTGGCGACGCCATCGCGCGCCTGCCTGTCGCTGCTGACGTCGGCCACGATGGCGATGGCGTCGATGCCCGCGGCGGTCCTGTCGAGCCCAGCCGCGTCCTGATCGACCAGTGCCACCCTGGCACCTTCGGCTGCGAACAGGCGCGCCGAAGCGGCGCCGATTCCGGATGCGCCGCCGGTCACGATCGCGACCTTGTCCTTGAGCCTCATGGTGCGAGCTTAGCGCGCCCGGGGAACGTCGGTCGACTGCGGGCGTTGGCATTTCCCGTGTCCCGCAATCCTTCCCGATCGACCATCATCGCCCGGCTGGCGCAGGAAAAGGGTCTTGTCATCGTTTCGCTGGACGCATTGACGATCCGGCGCCAGCGCTGCGGCAAGGGCTTCACTTTCCGCGCAGCCGATGGAACCTGCGTTCGAGATCCGGCAGAGGTCAAGCGCCTGCGGTCGCTCGCCGTACCGCCGGCCTACGTCGACGTACGCTATGCGAGCGACGACAAGGCGCATCTGCAAGCCGTCGGAACCGACGCTGCCGGCCGGCTGCAGTATCGCTACCATGCGAAGTGGACCGAGGTGCGCGAAGCACTGAAGGCGCGCCGCCTGCAACGCATCGCCCTTGCGTTGCCCACGATCCGCCGGGCGGTGAACAGGGCGCTCGCTGGCGGCGGCCAAGACGCCACGTTCGCGGCAGCAGCAGTGGTGCATCTGGTAAGCCTGACCGCCATTCGCGCGGGCAGCGAAGCCTATGCCAAGGAGCGCGGCACGCGCGGCGCGGCGACGCTTTTGAAGTCGAACGTGAAGCTCGCGCGTAACGTCGTCACGCTCACCTTCAAGGCCAAGGGCGGCAAGCCGGTCGCCAAGGAAGTTCGCGACACGCGCCTCGCCAAGGCTGTCGCGCGTCTGATGGCGCTGCCGGGCCGGCGTCTCTTCCAATATCGAGGGGCAGACGGCCTCATACATCCCGTGCGCGCCGAGGACGTGAACAGCTTCCTGCGCACGACGGCGGGCCGCCGCATCTCGCTCAAGGACTTCCGGACGCTGACGGCCTCGACGGAGGCGCTCGAAGCCCTCGCCGCCGCGCAACCTGCGGCGAGCGAGCGCGCGCGCCGCTCGCAGATCAGGACGGTGGTGACGAGCGTGGCAGAGGAGCTCGCCAACACGCCCGCCATCTGCCGCAAGAGCTACGTTCATGAGAAGGTCGTCAAGGCGTTCGAAGGCGGCAAGCTGATCCGGCTCAAACCGTCGCGCTCGATCGCCAAGAAGGCCGAGCGCCTGGCCCGCATCGTGGCCGGCACGACCTAGCTTCCGCCGGCTTTCCTTTCGCCCTTCGAGGCGCTAAAGGCTCGGCCGCCGATGTCCCGTCCTGAAGCGCCCACCTTTGCCATCGCCCTGCTTGCGGTGGCGGCTTTCGCTTCGGCCGCCAACATGCGCGTGATCGATCCGCTGCTCGTGCAATTGAGCGCCGAGTTCGGGGTCACGGTCGGCACGGCCTCGATCGCCTCGACGCTATTTCTCTTCGCGAACGGCTTTTTCGTTCTGGTGCACGGCCCGTTCGGCGATCGCTACGGCAAGATGCCGGTGGTGGCGATCGCCTGCATCGCCGCCGCCTTCTGCTGCGCGCTGAGCGCGCTTTCAGTGTCGCTCGCCATGCTGGCCGGCGCGCGCTTCCTCACCGGCGTCACTTCCTCGGCCATCATTCCACTCGCCATGGCGTGGCTCGGCGACAACGTGGGTTACGAGCGCCGGCAGGCCACGCTGGCGCGCTTTCTGACCGGCCAGACGCTGGGCCTGATGACCGGGGCGGCGATGGGCGGCGCGCTGGGCGACTGGCTGGGTTGGCGCACCGTGTTCTGGGTCCTCGCCGCCATCTACATTGGAGCCGGCGCAGCGCTGTTCGCTATCATGCGCCGGCGGCCCGACCTTCGCCGCCCGGCCAAGCGCGCCGAAGGCTCGATGATCGCCCAGATGCTGAGCGTGTTGCGCCGGCCGTGGGCACTCACCGTAATCATCGTCGTGGCGCTCGAAGGCGGCACGTTCTGGGGAGTCTTCACCTTCGTCGGCGCCGACCTGCATCAGCGCTTCGGCCTGGGTTTCGCCGCCGTCGGGCTCGCGGTCGCGGCGTTCGGCGGCGGCGGCGGCCTCGGACTCGCCTTCGCGATCCTCGCACTCGCGCCCCATGTCGCGCTCGCCTTCGCCGCCATCGTGCTGTGCGGCATCAGCTTTTACATGCTGCACAACACCCTGCAGACGCACGGCACCCAGATGGCCCCCGAGGTGCGCGGCTCGGCGCTGGCGCTGTTCTCGCTCTGCCTGTTCGGCGGCCAGGCGATCGGCGTGCCGCTCGCCGCGCCGGTGGTCGACCATCACGGCGCGGTGCCGATCTTCTGGTTCGCTGCGCTGTTCCTGCCGCTGCTCGCGCTCTGCTTCGCCTGGGCGCTGCGCCGGCGGATCAGTTCGCCGCCGGCACGCGGAACTGGTACGGCTCCTCGAGCGACTTGATGTCGTCGACGGTCAGCGTGACCTCGGTCGCCTGCGCCGCCGACGTCAGCTGGTCGAGACTCGTTGCGCCGATGATCGGCGCCGCCATGTAGGGCTTGCTGAGCATCCAGGCGAGAGCGGCCTGCGCCGGCGAGCAATTCTTGCCCGCCGCCACCTTCTTCAGCCGCTCGGCGATCTCCCAGTCGCAGTCGCGATAGGAGTCGGGCTTCACGTTGACGTCGTTCTTGGAGCGCTCGGTGGCGCCGCCGCCCTCCTTGCTGCGGTTGGCGGCGAGGAAGCCGCGCGCCAACGGCGAATAGGGGATCAGGCCGACGCCCTGCTCGAGGCAGAGCGGGTTCATCTCCTTCTCCTCCTCGCGGGCGATCAGATTGTAGAGGTTCTGCATGGCGATGGGCTTCGCATAACCCTTCCAGCCGGCCAGCATGCACATCTGCGCGAACTTGTAGGCCGGCATGGTCGAGCCGCCGATGTAGCGCACCTTGCCCGACCGAACGATCTGGTCGAGCGTGTACATCGTTTCCTCGATCGGAGTGTAGGAATCGAGCCGATGGACCAGGTAGACGTCGATGTAGTCGGTCTGCAGGCGCTTGAGCTGATCGTCGATCGCCGACATCAGATGCTTGCGGCCGGTGCCCTGGTCGTTCTGCGAGGGGCTCATGCGGACGCCGACCTTGGTCGCGATCACGATGTCCTCGCGCTTGGCCATCTTCATCAGCGTGGCGCCCATGATCTCCTCGGAGCGGCCAGCATTGTAGACGTCGGCAGTGTCGAAAAAGTTGATGCCGACGTCGAGAGCGCGCCTGAAATAGTGCGGCGCCTCGGCCTCGTCGAACTTGCCCCAGCCGCGGCGGCCCTTGGCGCCC